>SPKZ01002231.1_pt1 | contig 10170 bp, 7 predicted proteins | sample 2456571 | NCBI WGS metagenome assembly SPKZ01 (sample SAMN11192286, study PRJNA482655) | marine metagenome | biome: ENVO:00000447; feature: ENVO:00000244|ENVO:00000211|ENVO:00000569|ENVO:00002023; material: ENVO:00002151; isolation source: ocean water from marine abyssalpelagic zone ...
ATGGGAGTTTTATACCTATCAATCGCCTCTACAAACTTCGCAGCCAAAGTAGATGTAAGGTTACGACTACTTAACTTCAAACCAAAATGTTCGACATACTCAATATCATTTTTTATCACTCCACCTCTAATCATTGTGCGTCTAGTATTTCTTTTTATAGAGGGATAAAATTTTGACCACAAATCTAAAATAAAAGCTTCTTCCTGAGCTTTAAATTTATGAGTATTATAAAAACCAAAGGGAGTTCCTGATGACCCTCCCGTTGTGGCGATAAACCTTTTATTGCTAGTATTATTTGAATAGAACTCAAGATTTTGTTGAATATCTTGCTTTGAGATAAACGGGATGAGCTCTAAATCATTTAATGTCTTTAGCTTTTTAGGGCTAAAGCCTGATTTTTTCCAGTGCTCTCTATACCCTTCTGAATTTTTCCAGGTATAGTTAATAAGCTTACTGAGCTGATCAAACTGCCAATCCTCCATCTCTTTTAGGGAAAAAGATTGAGTTTGATTAATTAACCTTCTAGTCTTCAGGTATTCAATATGAGCTGGACGGAAAAACTCCGGTAAAATAGACTTGATTTTATTTTTCATATTAATTTTCTGAGATTAAGAAGCTAGCTTTAGTCGTTTCAATTAAATCTTCGAATGAACATGGTAGTTTTCCTGTAGATATCGAGTTAAATAATACTTCCAACTCATTTAAATGGCCTTTATCAGCTACTTTAGTCTCATAAGCTAAATCCACTCCAAATGACTCTATCTTTTTATAGTCGTCCATAAAAATAGAAATACCATCATAATGAACTTCCATAAACTCTTTGCTAACACTTTTATGTGGTGTAGTTATATATTCTATTGTTGCCACTGAGCCATCTTCATAGGAAATAGTAATGATTTTATTATCTGATTTTTGATAATAATCATTATTTGGAATCATAGAGTTCACACTAATTGAAAGAATCTTAGAGCCGATAAGAAAACTCATTAAATCAAGTATATGACAAGCTTCACCTATAATTCTACCGCCATCATCATGTACCCAATGTTCCGTTGGTTGATAGCCAGCATTCATTCTATATCGGATATAAAGAGGGTTTATCCTATCATCAACTTTACTCTTTATTTTCTTTATTATCTCACTGTACCTTCGGTTAAAACCAACCATCAATATTGGCTTTTTCTCTATACTATTATAAACGTCGGTTAGCTCAGTCAACTGTTCAATGGATATAGCCAATGGTTTTTCTACGAAAACATGTTTGTTATTTTTAATTGCTTTAATAATTAAATCAGCATGATTAGCATGTCTAGTGCCAATAAATACTATATCGACTTCGGGATCTGATATTAATTGCATAACATCAGTAGTGGAGTATTTTGCGTTATATTTATTAGCTACATTTTCAGCAGTTAACCCTGTACGGTTCGCTATTGCATGAATAGAAAAATATTTATTCAATTTTTTAAAGTTGGGCAAATGTCTGCCTTGAATAAAGCTTCCAACACCAATAACACCAACACGTAAATTACTTCTTTCAGAAGCTTGATATTCATTATTATATATCTGCTTACTTGATAAATAACAATCAGATGTAGTTGCGTATTCAAGTAAAACCATTAATGGCTTATTTAAACCGCTGTTGAGTGATAGAAACGCATCCGTAGAATCGTCAATGGAAAAAATTGATGTTATCATTTCATCAATCGATACTTGACCTCTATTTAATAGATCCAAGTATGATTGCATATTCCTATTCTCAGTCCAACGAACATAGGCATAAGGGTAGTCAAGCCCTTTTTGTTCGTAATTATCGTCATACCTGCCTGGCCCATAAGAAGTAGATATTTTAAAATCTAATTCTTTTGCATATATATCATTACGATCAATTTCTTTTCCGGCCACACCAACTAATACAACACAACCTTTCTTTCTGGTTATTTTAAAAGTTTTGGACAAAGGGGAGTTAGATTGTGTTGATGCTGTAAACAAGGATACATCTACTCCATATCCTCCGGTCCACTGTAATACTTTATCTTCATATCCATCTGCAGGAGTTAGTGTGAGCTCTGCACCGTATTTTTTAGCTAATTCGAGACGACTGTTATCAAAATCGATAGCAACTATTCGTGCTCCTGAAGCTTTTAACAATTGTATGGTAATTAAACCTAATATCCCTGTACCTATTACTGCTACAAATTCTCCAATTTGGATATTAGCTCTCCTAACACCCTGCATAGCAATTCCGCCTAAAGTTACAGTTGATGCTAACTTAAGGCTAAGCCCCTCAGGTATCTTCATTACTAAATTGACTGGTACTGATACAAATTCTGCATGATTAGCAATTTTTGCGCCAGCAGCAGAGACCAAGTCGCCTACTTGAAAGTTAGAGATATTCTTACCAATTTCTAATATTTCACCTGAAATGGAGTAACCTGTGGCAGCTTCGCTACTTACTTGCTTAGAAACAACATTCAAAGTTTCAGCTAATCCCTTTTCTGCGACTAATGCGATTGCTGTTTTAATATGCTGAGGTTTATCGAGTACACGGCTGATTAAACTTTTGCCTGATGAACTTACAGCTGAATTTTCGGTGCCTGCTGATATACAACTGTATTGTACTTTTATAAGTACTTCATCTTCACCAATAGTTGGCGCAGGAGTGTCCTTTGTTAAAACCTTACCTTTTTTTATGATTACTTGTTTCATATTTATGACCAATTTTATGCAGAAATTTTAAGAATTCCCAATACCTTATTATAAAAGTTATTGTAACTCCTAGACTTGAATTTTTTCATTTGTTTTATGCACTTGACAACTTGATAAAATAGTTTTTTTTAAACAAAATAGTCTTTCAATAACTTATGAAAATTAATGTTGTAATTTAAATTCTGTTCAGAGAAAACTCTTAACTTATCGAGTTCACTTTTCAAATAGTAGCGATTTTCATAGAATCTCTCTATGTCCTCAGCAACCGAGATCACATCTAACGGGGTAAATTTCAAGGGCAAATTGAAACGTTTCTTTACTAATGAATATGCTTCTATTTCGTTTACTAATAATGGCGTTTCTGTAATAAACGCCTCGCCTAATTGTGTTGAAAAGCCATCATTCTCAATTAGATTGACTGATAAGTCAGCTCGTTCCCAAATTTTTTTTATATCCGAATCAGGCAAAAATGGATGAATAATAATATCCACAACTTTATTTAAACCAAGATTGTCTATCTTACACTCGAGTTCTTTTAAGTAATTTTTATCAATTGTATTTCCGGTCCAAATGACAAACTTTATTTTTTCAATAATATCAGGTCTTGTTTCACTTAGCTTTGCAAGTGCTTCAATCCCAACATCATATCTGGATAAACGAAGAATCGAACGAGGCCAGAAAATAAAATATTTATCACCAAGATCGCCTATAAAATCAGTTGTAAACTTCTGCGGTTTGTCTTTTTTTAGATAATGGTATTCTATTGAAATACCCCATAAAAAATCGTACTTTTTACTTTCACCTTTAGGGTAATAGGTTATTATATCTCTCATCAATTGGTCTGGAGCTGCAATCCTATCCGCCATCTTAAATAAGGCTTTAGTCGCTATTATCTTCTTGTTATTTTTGTCTTTAAAGCAGCCAAGAATTCCATTTCCCCATGCCACGAGTAGCATTTTATCTTTTCTGATAAGTAATGTTAAAAGTAAAGATTGCAAAAGACTATATGCACCTTGAACTATGAATAGATCGAACCATTCTTTTCTCAGGCCGAAACATAAAGACATAGTAGATTTTATTTTCACAAATTTAACTTTGCAGTATTTATCTTCAAATACTGACGCATCCCCGTAATATATAAAGGTTAATTCAATATCTTCGCGAGGATTAAAAAAAGACAGCCACTTTTCAATGTTATGGCCATGACCAGGCCCGTACATTGCTATTTTTTTCATAAATATTTCTCTATTTTAAGACTATTCTAGAAATGATGTTTTCCTTCTTTAGTCAAGCTATTACTATCGACATTATTAGTAGTTACATCGTATTGAGAACCAAATATCAGGCTAAAGCCACTTATTAATACATTTAATATTAGATACATTTGTCTTTATAAAAAAGAGGCGGTATAAAATGTCATATATCCTTATTTGATACTAAGCTTTTGAATTAATGCGAAAATTTTAAATTAGCATTGAAAGTAATATATGTCTGGATAGAAGTGTTTACTTTCGGCTTAGTACCAACTTCAACTACATAATCTTAAATTTTTAATTCATTATCAAGTGGGATTATTTCAGTGGTACCGTATTGACGTTGAAAATGGTACCTCATTATTTTCACCAACCTGTGGTGCAGCGTACCTTTAACTAAGTGAATCCTTTTTAACAATAACTTGTTTCATATTTATAAACCTACAAAATTCAAATCATCGTTAAGACGAGAAACTGTTTTAATATATTCAGGCCATTCACCAATATCAAACCAAGATTTCTCACTGATAGGAAAAACGCCTACACGTCCGCCTCTAGCACGGACATTTTCAATTAATTCTGTAATATGGAAAAACTGCCCTTCAGGTATTTCATTTAATAGATGCGGCTCCAATATATAAACACCTGCATTGATCTTAAATGAAAGGTCGGGTTTTTCTTGCATACTTTCAAGTAAACCATCCTTGCCAGCGATAATAGTTCCATAGGGTATTGAAAATTGTTTTAATGCGGCGACTAGTGTTATTTCATTTTTATTTTCAACATGGTATTTGTATAATTCATTGAGGTCTTGATCAATCAAAATATCACAATTTGTCACATAAAAAGTGCTAGTTAGCTTCCCCTTTAATAGGCTTAAAGAGCCTGCAGTACCCAAAGGTTCTGTTTCAGAAAAATATTCAACTGAATCAGACTTCCCTATGCTCTCTAAATAATACTGAATCATTTCCTTTTTGTAATTAACCGACAAGTAAAAATCTTTACTACCTGCATTTTCAAACCTACTAATAATCTCCTCTAAAATAGTTCTTTCGCCAATTGGTATAAGAGGTTTAGGCAGCACATTTGAGAGTGGCTTTAATCGAGTTCCTTTACCTCCGGCCATAACAACTACTGGAATATTGTTTTTTATTTTAGGGTGAGTCTCATTATTTTCGGCAACATTGTCCCAAAAAATGACATCAACAAGCTCCCCACTCTTATTTAAAACAGGCATAAACTCTGCTCGTATACATGTCATAAGAGCTTTTATACTTTCAGTACTATCATCTGTAGACGCAACGACTTTTTTATCAATAACTATTTTATTTAACTTTTCAGTAAGGGCATGCCCTTTAATAATTGAACGCTGGATATCACCAATACTAATCAAATTTATAAATTTATTTTCAGCTCCAACAATAATTAATAATTTCTTTTTGGTTTCATCCATCAACTTTAAAGTATTTAAAATCGTAGTTTCAGAGTTAATATATAAGTCTTGAGCCTTATTCATTACATTCGATCCTCATGTAAAACTTCTTACCTTTATAATTAAAATATGGAGGATATTTTTCAAAATCCGAAGACCGTAATTGATCCATCAACTCAAAAATCGTCTTATTTACGTCAAGTTCATCATCTTTAGCATTCAACCTACGATAAAATGTTTCTTCACCTGTTTGAGGCTTAGGCTGTATTTCTGAAAAATTTAAAAGATAATTCTGACACATTTCAACAATCTTAAGTGCCATTTTTTTTCTTAAATCCGTTAATAACTCCGTACCTGTAAAATTGAGTTTTACTTTTGAATAGATATCACCTGCATCAACGTCCTTTACAGCTTCAAATAAGGTTAATACAATACTTTTATTACCCTCTCTTATCTGCCATTGAAGAGGTGAAAATCCTTTCCCTTTAGGAAGGTCACTAGCATGAATAACGATGTTAGCTTCACTTTTCATAAGTGTTTTCTCGGAAACTAGCTTAACGCAACTTAACATAAATAAAATATCGTTATTCTCTGGTATATTTTCTTGATCAAAAACATAATATGCAGAGACACTTTCAATTCTATTCAACAGCTCAAGCAACTGATAGCCATATCGAACAAACCAACTATCTGACTGGTCAGTTAGTATAGTAACAATCATCAAACAAGCCCCTTCAACGTAGTGGCTATAAACTTCACATCTTCTCTTTTTAATGAAGAGTACATAGGTAAAGTAACTTCATTATCCGATACATATTCTGTTAGTTTAAGGTCTTTAGTATTAAATTTTTCAAAAACTGAGAAGCGATGTACAGCAGGGTAATGCACACTTGTTTGGATACCTTGAGCATGCATAGCATCTCTTAAATTATCTCTTTTTTCTGCTGTAGAGTCTTTAAGAATGATAGGCATAACATAGTTTGATGAAAACTCAGTCCAGTTTTGAAAAGGTATCACAATACCGGAGATATCTTTCAATTCTTCCAAGTACCATGAGCGTACTTGCGCTCTACTTTCTAAGTCAGCACGTAACTTACCAATCTGAACAAGCCCAATAGACGCTCTTAAGTCGTCCATCCTGTAGTTATAACCAAAATCAACAACGTCATAAGTTGTAGCATGACCTGAAGCTCTTTGGTAAGACATAGTTGTCATCCCATGTGAACGCAACAATTTGATTCGATCGGCAATGTCATCATTATTAGTGATCAACATACCGCCTTCGCCTGTACTAATGTTTTTATTAGAGAAAAAGCTGAAACAACCAACATCGCCAATGCTACCCAACTTTTGACCTTTATATTCAGAGAGCGGTCCGTGGCAAGCATCTTCAATAACCTTCAAGTCATGTTGCTTAGCAAGCGCCATGATGCTAGCCATATCCGCTGGATATCCTGCAAAATGCATAGGAATAATAGCTTTAGTCTTAGGCGTAATTTTCTTTGCGATATCTTCAACACTGATAGTTAAGTCTTCCAAGCTGGTAATATCTGCAAACACCGGCGTAGCACCAACATAACGGACACAATTAGCCGTTGCGACAAAGGTCAGAGAAGGAACAATAACCTCATCGCCTTCTTTGATATCCATAGCCATTAACGCAAGATGAAGTGCTGCAGTACAGTTAGTTACTGTAACTCCACGTTTACTACCACACATAGCTGCAAATTTTTCTTCGAACTCAACACATTGTGGTCCCATAGAAAGCCATTTACTTTCTAGAGTAGCCACTACGGCTGCCGTTTCTTCTTTACCAAAGTTTAAATCAAACAAGGGGATTTTGAAGCTCATGATTTTACCTATATGTTTATTTGATATTTACATTTTACTATCGAGATATTTACCTGTTTCTTTATGACCAAAGGCTGGTATCATCTTAAAAAACAGCTCTACAATCTCATCTTTTGTCCAAGCTTGATCTTGTTTTAGCCTCCCGATTGTTTGTTCAAATTCATTGAGCAAATCTGCATTAAACAAAGCTTCATTTTTAATTATCCCTAAACTTTCAAATCGAGCCATATCCAGTATTTCATTATCTGTAAAAAACTCTTCAAAATCTTTTTCACCTGTGGTGTCACTATCGGTAAACAAACAAGGCCATTGCCCCTTCTCAGGTAACGTTTTAGCTAACTCTCTGGCTTCATCTTCAGATTTACACAAGTAAGGTTCGTAACCAATGTTTACTAGGTATTTGATAGCTATATCAGCAAAAGTTATTAAATGAAGTGATTCGCTTAATTTAGGAAAAAATATATCTCTATTTTCACCAAAGATACATGACATCAAACAAAGCTCACCCGATTCTTGAGGGGTAACAAAGTAACGTTTGATATCTTTAGGGGCTACGATTGGCTGATTCTTTTGAATGCGCTGGTTAAAACCATGAAGTAACGAACCATCAGAAAAAGCTACGTTAGCAAAGCGAGCTGTTGATATAGCAATATCCGCACTACGGCGCATTAAAAACATTTCCATTATACGCTTTGACGCCCCCATCATATTAACAGGGTTCGCTGCTTTATCCGTAGAAACACAGAAATATTTCTTAGTACCTTTTTCTGCCGCTTGCTTCATAGTTTTTTCGGTGTTAAAAATATTAACATCGATCATGCGCATCAAGGTATAAGGATCTTTTTCACTACGAACATGCTTAAGAGCAGACAAATTAAGCACATAGTCATATTTACCATCAGCTTTGATAAAAGCATCATATTCAATAGAACCAATATCTAAGGCAAAAGTTTGAAAGTCACCTTCTATATAGCCAAACGAACTTCTGATATCACGAACCACTTCAACCATATTGTTTTCACTAATATCAACAACATGTAATTTTTTAGGGTTACGTTTGAATATTTCTTTCGTAACGGCTTGACCTATCGAGCCAGCTCCACCTAAAACTAAAAATGTAGCATTAGAAACGATTTGTTGAAGTTGTTCTTCATTGTTAATGATATCGGCTGAAAACAGCTCTTTTTCACGGCCAATCAGTTTAAGAATAGATGACATAATTAACACCAAATCCCTTTTGTATCGATAATAAAATCTGAGCTTAACTCACAATTTATAAATTCTTTATGGTCAACTAACATCAAGTGAATATCGGCTTCTTCAGTTGCTAATTCAAAACTCGTTAATTCAATCTTTACTATGTTTTTTGGTAATTGATGGATGTTAGGTTCTACACCTAAAGTTCTGCCGGTATGTATTTTAGCCAGCTGTTGAGTAATATTTAAAGCAGGGCTTTCACGTAAATCATCAATATTAGGTTTAAACGCTAAGCCATAGCAAGCTATAGTTACATCTTTAGCAGTTTTTTCAGGATTAGCTTGTAAAAAATCTGCGATTGCAATCTTAACTTTATCAATAACCCACTGAGGCTTACCGTCATTTACTTTACGTGCGGTATGAATTAATTGTGCTTGCTCTGGTGTTTTTGAAACAATAAACCATGGGTCTACGGCTATACAATGGCCTCCAACACCTGGACCTGGTTGTAGAATATTAATACGAGGATGACGATTGGCTAAAGATATTAGCTCCCAAACATCAATATCTAATTTGTCACAAATAATTGAAAGCTCGTTAGCAAAAGCAATTTGTACATCTCTGCAGCTATTTTCTGTTAGCTTTGCCATTTCAGCGGTACGTGCATTGGTAATAACACAGTCACCTTTAACAAAAGTTTTATATAACTCTACTGCTTGATCTGAACATTTAGCAGTTAAACCACCGATAACACGATCGTTTTCTACTAATTCCCGTACTACATGGCCAGGTAATACACGCTCAGGACAATGAGCAATTCTTATGTCTGAGTTTTCATTATGGGTTTTAGGGAAAGTTAAGTCTGTTCTATATTCAGCTAACCATTCTGCCATTTGCTCTGTTGCACCAACAGGAGAAGTAGATTCAAGAATAACTAAATCCCCCATTTTTAGTACTGAGGCTATCGCTTTTGCAGCAGATTGAATATATTTCAAATCTGGTTGCGGAATATCACCTTCATTTTCTGTAGGTAAAAAAGGTGTAGGGACGGCAATTAAAAAAGCATCGGCTGGCTCTGGTGTAAGAACAGCTTTAAGCTTGCCATCAGTTACCGCTTTATGAACAATTGCATCTAAATCGGGTTCAACAATATGAATTTTACCACGATTAATAGTGTCGACTGCGTTTTGATTGACATCGACACCTATTACTTGTTTTCCGTATGCTGCAAACATTGCTGCGGTTGGTAGACCAATATAACCGAGACCAATTACTGATATTGTTTCAAATGACATTTTTTTTCCGTGTATAATTTTTGTTATTAGCAATTTTCATTGCCTAATATTTATTACTTTTAATAGTGTGGATTCCCGTTCAGACACTTCGGGAATGACGCATCATTGGTTTAGAATAATTAGCTGGCCAAAATATCACAAATACGCTGACATGTTTTACCATCACCGTATGGGTTATGAGAAAAACTCATTTTCTTATATGCTTCTTCATTATCCATTAATTCGTTAATAGCTGAAGTCATAACGTCAACATTTGTACCAACTAACTTTACTGTTCCTGCTTCAACCGCTTCAGGGCGTTCGGTGGTATCACGCATAACTAAAACAGGTTTACCTAAACTTGGTGCTTCTTCTTGAATACCACCAGAATCGGTTAAAATGATATACGCTCTATTCATTAAATATATAAAAGGTAAATATTGTTGCGGTTCGA
>SPKZ01000183.1_pt1 | contig 10165 bp, 9 predicted proteins | sample 2456571 | NCBI WGS metagenome assembly SPKZ01 (sample SAMN11192286, study PRJNA482655) | marine metagenome | biome: ENVO:00000447; feature: ENVO:00000244|ENVO:00000211|ENVO:00000569|ENVO:00002023; material: ENVO:00002151; isolation source: ocean water from marine abyssalpelagic zone ...
GCTTGCATCACGCAAGATCAACTGATTAAACCAAACCAGATGAGCCAAAATCTCCTGTTCTAAAAGTATCAGAGTGTCTCAACCGTTTGAAAACGGACATATTTCGGCAGGAAGACCCCGCATTTCCACTCTGTCCGCAAAATGATTGTCCAATGTGCAACTTTCGGCGGGGGCGTTATTGGCCTGCCGAAGCAGAATTCTGGCTCAGACGATAAATAGAATAGCGAGGCTTGCCCTGATCCTGCTTGCTTAATGGATGGGTGGACAAGCTGTAAAGTAACGGGCTAGACGACTCGGAATGGACCGTTTGGAAAAACTCTGCGCCGATAAAGGCCTTCGCATGACCGAGCAACGCAAAGTTATTGCTCGGACACTTTCTGCTTCAGATGATCATCCCGATGCCGAGGAACTGCACCGCCGGTCGAATGCGGTTGACCAAAGCATCTCGCTCGCGACCGTCTATCGTACCGTAAAACTGTTTGAAGAGTATGGCATCATTGAGAGCCACGATTTCGGAGATGGCCGCGCCCGCTACGAGGAAGTTCCCGACGAACACCATGACCACTTGATCGACGTGAGATCAGGAAAAGTGATAGAGTTCCACAATGAGGAAATCGAGCGCCTGCAATTGGAGATAGCCCGCTCGCATGGATACAAGCTCATAGACCATCGCTTGGAGCTTTACGCCGTGCCGTTAAAAGACGGCGAAGAGTAGGTTTTCTGGTTATACGACTATACTGCGCCCCGCCTCAGACGCGTCCAAAAAGTTGCTGCAACGCTCCGGCCTGAGAGGAAACATTAGGCAGGAGAGTTGCAGCAGTAGTGAACAGGCCAAAAGGAGACTCAAGCGGCCTGTCGAGGTTTGGGAGCTTCTATGCGCAGGACTTCAGCTGTCAGCCATGCGTAGTGTTTCTCGAGCCGCATGACCACGTCGATGTCGATATCAGGGCGCGAGGCGAGCTCTTCGCGCCACGCCTCAATGACGCGAACTTGGGTTTTAAGCCAGCAGACCATGGATCCATCATCGAGAGGTAAGCACATAGCGATCTCCTATTGCCCGAACTGCCAAGAGGCGGTGATTTTTAGATTGGTGCCGGGCTGAGGAACTCCAGCAAAGACACGCTCATATTCTTCGTCGAATACGTTATCGACGCCGACGTCCAAACGGAGGCCTTCAACAAACTCGGGTCGGTAAGTGGTATAGAGGTCCAGCACGACATAGCCATCCCTCTCGTCTTGAAGGGTGAAGCCGCCCGCTCCGTCTGAAATGCGTTGTTCGAAGTCTGAGGCATGCTGCACGCGCGCGCCGAAGCGGCTGTTCCACTCCGGTACTTTTACGCCGAGATTCAAGGCGATTCGGTCAGGGGTTAGCGATCCCAGGTCAGATCCATCAGATAAGTCCGTACCTTCAATCGTTGAGAAGCTCGCACGGGCGAAGAAGCGATCAGAGTCATAGTGCAACTCTCCTTCCCAGCCTTCGATTTCGGCTTGATCGACATTTGACGATTCCGAAGTGCCAAACGTACAGGGTTGGAAGAAGGGCGGAGCAAAACAGGTCGCATCTGGCACTGCATTGACTGAAAGATTGATCAACTCGTCAGCTTCGGTTTCAAAATAGCTGATCTTGGCTTGCAGCCGATCAGATTCGGTAAAGATCTTGCGGAAATCGATCCCCGCTCCGAACTCCAAGGTTTGCGTTTCTTCGGGGACCAAATCCGGATTTGGGATGAAGTTGTTCGGCGCAAACTCAAACGATCCCATCGCGGGATTGAAGAGGACTGGGTGAGGGATCAAGAAATGCACGCCATCTAGATAAAGCTCGTTGATCGACGGCGCACGGAAGCCTTCAGAATAGGACCCGAAGAGGCGTAGCCACTCGGCGCCCTCTGGGGCGAAGCTCGCGGCAAATCTCGGGGAGACCGCGTCATCGGAGTTGTCTTGATCCGGTGCGATACTCGAGCTGCTTTCAAACTCATCATATCGCACACCCGGAATGACGATAAATTGTCCCGCGGGCGTTTCGACAACCGCTTCCAACTGAGCGAACACACCGGTAAATTCACTCTCGCCATTTGGGACGCCGCCGCGCGTGCCATTTGTGGTTTGGTCATCAGTGCCGACTTGCTCGTCTTTGAACCAGTCGCCGCCAATGGTGAGGGTCATGTCCGCAGCACCAACCGCGAACCGCGAGGCATTTCGAATATTAAATCCAGTCGTTTCAATGTCCCGGACTGTGGTGCGCGGGATTGTGGCATCAAACTCATCAACGTCACTCGATGTCTGATAGAGATTGAAGCCGAGGTCGACCCAATCGTTCGCCTCAGGATCGAAGGTGACACCAAGTCGGAACGTATCCGTCGTGATGTCCTTTTCGACGTCGCGATCGAGAACCCCATCGCCCGTCCCCGCGACGCCTTGCCCGTTGTTGGGTTCGATCGCTGTGTTGGTGAACCGCTGCCAAGAGCCCTCTAAGGTGAGCGCGTCGGTGATGGCGTAACTGCCTTTTAAGAGCGCCGTTTGGATGTCGTCATCTGATGGGAGGTCAGCCCCCGAGCCCAGTTCAATGTCTCCGGACTGGCGGATGCCGAAGCTCGCAATCCCGTCAAAAGCTCCTTGGCGCGTATAGGCTGTGAGGGACGCGCTCGTTTCCTCATTGACGCTCTGATAGCCGAGCCGTGCGCGAGCGCCCCAGACTTCGTCGTCTGCTAAGAGATCGTCCGCATCGACGCTCTCAAAGGCGAGCACACCGCCGACTGCGCCAGAGCCATAAAGTGCAGAGGCAGGGCCGCGAACCACTTCCGCGGTGCCAATAAGCTCTGGGTCGACAAAGAACCGGCCATCATGCGCCGACGTGAAGCTCTGACGCGCGCCATCGAGGAGGATCAGCACGTTTTGACCTGTCAGACCGCGTAATGTGGGGAGTTCGCCCGTACGGCGTGGTCCGCCAACAAAATCCAAACCCGGGACATCGCGCAGTGCGTCCGAGATGGTTGAGGGCGCAAGCGTATCGAGGGCTTCGCGATCCACCACTGTGACTTGCCCAGGATAGTCAAAAACGGGGAGGGGATTTGAGGTGCCGTACACGGTCACCGCCTCTTCGCGTAACTCTTCTTCTGATGCGTCCGTGTCTTGTGCGGCGGCAAATGGCGCGAGCGATAGTGCAGTCGTAGCAACGAGTAAGGCGCGTAGGTTTTGGCGGTTCGTTCGGAAGATCATTTCGCGTTCCCATGCAGATCGATTTTTTGAGAATAAATCTCATTTGCGAGAATTTCGGTATACGTAACTTTCCGCAATTGCAAGTCATTCTCGATTGCATTAATGAGGGGTGCACCATTGCGGCCTTGCGGCCAGAACGCTTTTCAGGAGAACAACCATGCAATTTTCCCATGTCGGTTTTTGGTCCGCGACGACGCTTGCAGCAATTGTCGTGACAGGGTGCGCAACAGCTATTGCGCCTGAGCCAGCAGGCGAAACTGTCGCTGTAGTACCGTCTAATTTTGAGCAGGATCGGCAGTCTATCCTGGCAATGGCTGGCGACTACAAGGTGACGTTTGATTTTACGGAGACGGTTTCGTTCGTTGAAGGATATGAGCTGAAAGAGCCGAAACTATCCGGCGGTCACGAATCTGTGCGCATCGTCGAAGATCGGGGCGACTTTATCAGCATGCAACACCTCCTCGTCGTTGGGCCAGACGAATCGCCATTCGTGGTGAAGCATTGGCGACAAGACTGGAAATACGAACCCGCGCGCGTCTTGATCTTTGTGGGCGGGAATGCCTGGGAATGGCAAGACGTCCCAGCATCTGATCGCTCGGGAACATGGTCTCAAACTGTTTATCAGGTGGACGATGCACCGCGATACGGCGCTGTCGGTGCGTGGACGTATGAAGACGGCATTGCGGAATGGACACCGCCGCAAGAATGGCGCCCACTCCCGCGCCGCGACATGACTACACGAGATGATTACCACGCTGTGGATGCCGTCAATCGCCACGTCATCACGCCGTGGGGCTGGGTGCACGAGCAAGACAATTCCAAGCTGATTCTGAATGGCGCGCCGCAAGCGCTTGTCCGCGAGGTCGGCATCAATACCTATCGCGCGTTTGATGATTATCCGGTTGAAGCCGCGGAAGATTATTGGGCGGGAACCGAAGACTATTGGGCCGGTGTCCGCGCCCATTGGACAGCGATCGAAGCTGCAAATGAGCGCTTCGCAATCACGATCAAAGGCGAGACTGAACCGCTTTATATGCCGCTTCTCGAGCTCGCAGGGGCTGTGAATGATGGTGAAAAAGATCTCGAGCCCGCTTTGGTGGAAGCGCGCGCAATCATTGATAGCTTTGTGACGCCAGAAATTGGCGAGTTGGCGGATCGGCTGCGTCCCAAGACGACCCTCGCGAGTTTGAATTAAGCATGATGCGCGGTTTGCTAATGTGGGCGGCGCTGTCGGGATTCGGCAGCGTCGCCATGGCGGACACAGCTTATATCGAGCCGTCGACGTTTACGCCCCGGATCGACCAAACGATTACGGTCGAAACCTCGTTCAACGATTATTGCTGCGTGCTGAAATATCCGGTTCGTTCCGACTCCTTCGCCGTGATACATCCGGATGGTCGGTCAGTTGAGCTAGATCGCTTGGAGCGCTTTGCCAATAGCACAATCATCGAACAGATGATCACAGAACAAGGCACGACACGCATCACAACCGGGGAACGTCTTGGCCGGAAGGGCGGAGAATACGTTCTGCTCGATGGGAAATATTATATGATCAATAGTGAGGATGCGGACCCGATCGAAGTGCCGGAAGGCACGCCGGTCTTATCGTCCCAAACAGCAACTGTCTCAGACACCTATGTGACACTTGGCGAACCGAGCTGGGAGAGTGTTCGTAAGCCAATTGGGCGCTTGCAGATTCAGCCGCAACAACATCCATCCGCTCTGGAAACCGGCGATACGTTCGATATCATCATCACGTTCGACGGTACGCCTTTAGCGAGCCAAGACCTCGTTCTCACGCGCAGCGGACAGAAGGATAGATCGGGCGATGAGGGCTTTGTGTTTCAGTCTGACGAGGTAGGCCGAGTTGCGATCCCATTGTTTCAATCAGGAACGCATCTGATCATGACCCGAATGCAAGCGCCTGCGCCTGAAGGAGCTGAAACGGACATTCGCAGTTACACAACGTCGCTGACATTTTCGGTGAGTTAAATTGTAAGGACGAGATTTTTAAACGCGTTTCATTGGAGGACGAAATAGCGAGGGTCGTCAGAAGAGGTTTTTGCGTTTAGCGTCTAATTATGGATCGCTTCTCTTTCGTAATGTTACTGTTCTCGATTATCGTTGGTCTAGGCAGTACCGAACTTCTCAGAAATGTAGCTCGTCAAATCCAGCTGAGCCACCGAACCAAATTTTATTGGGTACACGGACTTCTAGTCATCGCTGTTTTCGTTGCTCTATTGCAGCAATGGTGGGAAGGCTGGGATCAGAGGAATGTCGAAGCCTGTTCGTTTGAGGTCATGTTGTTGATGTTGGGGGGACCAATAGGTCTCTACATCATCACGCACCTTCTGTACCCTAAACAGCTCGACGGTTTGGACCTCAAGCGTTTCTATTTTTAAAGTCCGCGCACACTTTATGTGATTGCGGCCGCGACAACGATTGTCGGCACGGTTTATCGACCAGTGGCATTTGGCGACACTATCGTAGACCCTGACAATGCAGCGTCCGGGATTATGGTGCTCATATTTCTATTGCTGGCTGCGACGCGCCGAGAAATCGTTCACACAATTCTCGTTCCAATCATCCTCGCGGCGATCTTACTCGACGTGTTCATTTTTATCCCGACCATTGAGTAAGAGCGTTGTTCCTTTTTTAATTCCCAGGAATACGACCGCTAAGCGCAGCAACGCGCGAGTTAATCGGCGGCTTAATCGGCAGCCCCATCTAAGACGCTCATGATGTTCATTCTGAGCTTTTTTATGAGTCGATTGTGCGATCTCGCTCTCGTTGACCACGGGGTGGGAAAAGAGCACAAAAATTTTCTGAGGTAGGGGTGGCGTCAGTAATGAATGCTCTTCGCGCGTGACAAAACTACAACTTACTCTTCAAAAAAGTAAAAATAGATCATACAAACAGAAGCTTACCGCAACTAGGGCGCTGTCAGCTTTCTCGAGATCATCTATTTTCCAACTGTATAAAAATTTTTCGAATGAGCTGTAAAGTTTTGAATTATAGGTGTAAAACTTGATAAAATGGTGCCGCGTAGGTGACTTGAACACCCGACCTCCGCATTACGAATGCGATGCTCTACCAGCTGAGCTAACGCGGCTTACCGTTTTTTTTTGAGAGCGCTCGAATACCGCTCTGGAAATCGCTCGGCAAGTGAAACCTGCACGATTAGCGACCGCTTTATTCCTCCGGAACGTAATCCAGTGGCGGTGTCACAACGTCTGTGCGCGGTGGTTTGATCGTGTCTTGCTGTTTGTCTGGCGCGGGCAGCGCAACAGGTCGTCCCGCTTCGAGTTCCCGCTCTGACGTTTCATAGCGTGGATGGATCAGCGTGCCCGCATCGCCGAAGGCATAGACCATGCGGGCCCAGTCGCGATTGGCGTATTGGAAAGCGCCGCCGCGAGGATCGATGTCTGACCATTCTGGCTCACGTGCTGCGGTGACGGCCATACGGCCCCAGCGCTCAGCCTCAGTCAGGTCGCCATATCCGCGCAGGGCCTTCTCAAGCAGCAGACAGAGACGCGCCGTCGGCTTTTCCTCAACCAGAAGAGCGAGCGCTTTGACCGCATTCAGCCAATTGCGGGATTGCATGGCGAGTTCGGCGCCCAAGATCCGGCTCTCTCGGTGATCTGGATTAGCGGCGACAAGGTTTTTCAGACGTCCTTCGATCACGCTTGGCGCCGCATTGGTTTCAAGGCGGCGCGCCAATTGTGAGAGGGCAGGGTGAGGACGAGCTTTCCAGCCGAGTTCCAGGACGCCTTGAGCCGCTTTAATCTTCTCGTCGATCATGAGTTGCCGGGCGCCATGCCATGCGGCGGGCGGGAAGGAAGGGGCAGACCGAATGGCTTCAGCGAGCAGGCGCTGTGCTTCTTTGCGTTCATTATGCTGAAGCGCTGCGGCGCGTGCTGTGTAGAGGACGGCGCGGCGGCGGCGCAGACTGTCGCCGCTAATCTGGCCGCGCTTTTCGCCGGTGCTGAGCGTCTGCAAGGCTGCGTCCCAGTCACCATCAGCGACTTGGCTGTCGAACAAGGAATTGAATGGCCAATCAGCGCCTGATTTTAGTTCCAGCGCCTCACGCGCTCGTGCAACGGCTGAAGTGGCGTCACCGCGTGCGCTGGCGGCTGAGGCAGCACCGCGAAGCCCTGCGAGCTGACCGCCTGGCAGACGGGTAAGCTGTCCCCACGCCCGCTCGGCGCCTGACCAGTCATCAGAGATCTCGGCAGCACGTGCTTCTAGCAAGAGCTTCAGCCGGTCATCTTCGGCGTATTGAGCGGCTTTCTTAGAGAGCTTTTTGGCTAGGTCTGCATCGCCCGCCTCGGCCGCAAGTAGGCCGTCTGCAAGCGCTTTGTTCGCGGCCTTCACTTTGGAGGCGCGGCGCGATTTCCCAAATCGGCTCGGCAGGGTCACCAATCCGGTCACTAGAGACCACGCGAGCGCCAAAGCTGCGCCAACCAGCAAAATCGCTAAGAGCGCCCAGACGAGCTCAAACTCGTACAAGGTTCCATTGCCGAGGTCTAAGGTCATCCCGCCTGGAAGCCGCGAAGCCCAAAGGACAAAGATCCCAGCCAGGACGATCAGTACGACGATTAGGAATAGGATGATCATGGGCGTTCTTCCGCAATCATGGTGAGCCGAAGAGCCTCTAAGGTTTCTTCGAGCAGTAATCGATTGTCGGCATTATCTAGCCAATCTGTGAAGACAGGCTGAAGATTCGCATCCAGGGCGCGGACAGACTGAATTGTGTTGCCTAGGTCACCGGCCTGCAGTGCGGCGGTGGCGGCGTCCAATTGATCGCCCGTCGTGACTTCACCTGAATGGCGGACCTGAATGCCGTCCCCGAAGAGGCCACGCATCCATCCGCTGGCGCCGCCTTGGTTTTGGGCATCTTGGTCGAGAGCTTTCGCCCGCAGCGCTGGGAAGGCCGCGCGCAGATCGGCGATGGTTGGGGTGGCTTCAGATGCAATGCTGGAAAGGCGTCCAACGGCTTGATTGTTCGGCATAGCCGCAGAGAGGCGTTGATGTGCCGATAAAAATGGGCGCCCGCGCCGCGCGGCGGCTTCAATGGCAGACAGGGCCAATGCCGCTTCGGTGCGCGCATTGCTGCTGTCGGCAGCTGTCAGCGTTTCAGTTTGAGCCTGTGTTTCAAGCTCAGCCACACGTGTCCTCTGTGTTTCCAGCGTCGCATCATATGCGCCGAGCTGCGACACGAGTGCGTCCTCTAGTGAAGCCACCCGGGTTTGGAGCGCGCTTAGGTCTGCTGGAACGGCGCTCGGGGGTGTTTCAAGATCTGTCTCGGAGTCTCGTTCGTCGGCCAGGCTGGCGATACGCGCTCGCTGTAAGGTGGAAATATCGGCCTGGAGGGTTTCGATATCGCGCTTCAATGTCCGTATATCGGTGACCGTTCGGGTGCGGTCGGCCTGTAAGCTATCGGCCCGGGACTTAAGCGTATCGATCTCAGACGTTGTGGCGGCGTTGGTGCCGGCCTGAGCGTCATCGATGGATTCCAAACCCGCTAGCTTATTTTCCAGCTGCTGAACGGTGCCAGCACCAGGCTTGAATCCGGGGACATATCCAGCGCTCGCCGCAGCGAGCAGAAGCGCGCCCCCAGAAACCAACCCTAGAAGCCCAAATGCAAACCAACCCGGTCCTGATTTTAGAGTGGTCTCTTTGGAATCGCTTCGAATAGCGGGTTCGAATTCCGCATCAATCGGCGCCTCATCTCCCGAAGATGGGGGCAGGGATGACTCGGACATATTAGGCGCTCCAAAGTGAGAGTTTTCAAACCTGTATATTGAGTTGCTTCACGCCGAAAGTGTGGCGAGAGCGATCTCTAAAGCAGCGAACAGGCCGTCTTCTTTCGGCGCTTCTGCCTTATAGATGGCGTTCAGATTCAGGCGTTCAAGCGGCTGACTGGCACGCTCCGAGATGGCCACGCCGATACAGTTCGACAACGCGCGCGATGCCGCCTGGGCTGCAAACGCGGAGGCGCCTTTTTCCGAATGGACAAGCACAATGGAGGTTTCGTTTTGGTCCATCAGCTGGGCGACTGGTTCTGGTAGAGACCGCGCAGGCTGCATTTCATAGATCGGCGCAAAGACTGTTTGATGCCCATTCGCCGAGAGTGTTTCTCGCAGAACTCCGGTCGCTGCCGCATTGGCGACATGCAGCAGAGGACGTTCCGACGGAGGTGAGCGTTCTGCAATGAAGTTCGCAAGATCGACCGCGTTCCCGGCAGATTCCTGTACACTCTCAAATCCCTCATCGCGGGCCGCTTGCGCCGTTGCTGGGCCAACGCACCAGGCTGACAGGTGTCGGTCGCTGCGCCGCGCCGCATAGGTGCGGACGCCATTCGCACTCGTGAAGACCAAGCCCGATAGATCTGAAGGTTTCGGCATTTGGCTTTCTGGCAACTCAACCAAAGCCAGCATCGGGGCGAGAATCGCTGTCAGCCCGCGCGCTTTCAACCGTTCAACCGTCTCCGTCGCACCGGGCTCTGCGCGGGTGACGATGATAGGGATGTCGGCCAATCTCATCTCGGCGCACTAATCTTCGAACACCGGAAGGTCACCGCCCGCTTGGTCTCGGATATTCTTGCCGAGATCCACACCCAACGCGGCAAGCTCCTCCATCGAGGCGGAGAGCAGCGCGGATGCGCGGGCGCTCCATTTGCGCTGGCCATCCGGGGCTAGGACTTCTCCGATCAGGTGCCAGGTGCCGTCGCGATTTATGAGTTGCGCGGCCATCGCAGTCCGGCACGAGCCGTCGAGCTCGGCAAGGAAGGCGCGTTCCGCGGTCGTCATCGCACGCGTTGCGGCGTCGTCGATCGCGGCGAGCGCCTCAGTGAGGACCGGTGTCAGCTGATCTGGTCTCGCCGCGACAGTGATGATGCCTTGTCCGGCTGCGGGTAGAAGATCGGTGATTGGAACCGGCGTGGCGA
>SPKZ01003389.1_pt1 | contig 10164 bp, 6 predicted proteins | sample 2456571 | NCBI WGS metagenome assembly SPKZ01 (sample SAMN11192286, study PRJNA482655) | marine metagenome | biome: ENVO:00000447; feature: ENVO:00000244|ENVO:00000211|ENVO:00000569|ENVO:00002023; material: ENVO:00002151; isolation source: ocean water from marine abyssalpelagic zone ...
ATACCTTCAAGGCCGATGATATGATAAGCCTTGCGGATCTGAGCCACCACGATGTGACCTTCTCTTATATCGATGGTGACGAGTATGTCTTCATGGACGTAGAAAATTACACCCCTTATCATTTCAACAAGGACACCATAGCCGAAGAGTTACTCTATATCACCGAAGACACTCAAGGCTTGCATGTGCTTACTGTCGATGGCTCACCCGTTGCCATCGAACTGCCTTCCCATGTCGATCTGCTCATCGTCGAAACAGACCCTTCAATCAAGGGAGCTTCGGCCAGTGCACGTACTAAGCCTGCGACGCTTTCTACCGGGCTGACGGTACAGGTCCCTGAATATATTGCCAATGGTGAGAGGATTAAGATCAACACCGCCGAACAAAAATTTATGAGCCGCTCAGACTCTAAGGCTTAATGAAGCTGGATTAACCAGACATGGACCCGTTATTGGGAGTCAAATAACGGGTCTGCTTGCTTCACAACTTGGTCAATATCTCTGGAAATTATGACTCTGAGTCAGTAATCGATTGCCTCAAAAACCCGCGAGACGAATCCATTACTGCCGTGATTCTTCAACTTCAGCCTTCTGCTTTCGCTCAACTTCTAACTGCTTTTGTAGGCGTAAGTCTTTGGTGATCCCATAGACAATAAAAGATAATAAAATGGCTAAACCTATGCCGACTTTAAAGATATGTTGATTGATTAAATCATCCATTTTCATGATCCATTTGATGTGATACCGAGCGGTATGAGTGTGAAGCTTTATCGCTTTGAGCGAAAAATTATGCACCACGACAATGAAGATAAACTTAATCTGACTCTCAGGCGCTATACGCATGCACAACGGACTCAAGTAATTCAACTAAAAGTAAACCTATTTAACCCTAGGCTTACATGGGCGCATAGCAATCGCTCAAAAACAACCAAGCGTAGCCATTGATGATACATTTAGCCGGTCGTTTCTCTCTATCCCGCTCCATTTTGATAACCGTCCACTTACCATTTGGCGCAAAGACCCAGCAATCGGCAACCTTTTTGTAACAAATGTATTGAGAATAGAGCTATAAGGCGCTAGCATCTATACCTAGCCGCGAGATAAAAGAATATAAGGCTTTAATGTTCCAGATTAATCGTCAGCATTTCAAGTTCTCCTTCTTTCTAGGCTTATTTGGCCTCATAGCGAACCTGTACCCCATTCCCCTGTTTGGCAATGTTCAGCTTATCTTGGGCAACGGTTTTTTTGTCATCGTCGCCATCTTGTTAGGCCCTTGGTATGCGCTGATCACCGCCCTGCTCTGCTCAATCGGCTTATTTATTTCCTGGTCTAGTCCCCATGTATTTATCATCTTCTGTCTGGAGGCCATCTGGTTAGGCATCGCCCGCAGAAAAGACATCTATTCTCTATACGCGGATATCGGATATTGGCTGTTATTAGGTATGCCATTATTTGTGCTATACGCCAGTATTTTTTCGGAATTACCTGAAAGCCACCTCTCCTTTATCACATTAAAGCAGGGCGTAAATGGTTTAATCTGCGCCGCTATGGGCTCTCTGGCTGTCACCGTCATCTCTGAGTTATGGCATCTAGATGGTAAGGTGAGAGACAAGAAAAGACGTAGCTTCAATGCTCAACTCACTTACAGTTTCTCCTTAGTACTGACCATCTCACTGTTGGGCTCGGCGCTGATATTCAATCATCAGGTGATCACCAAACAACAAGAGAGTTTACAGCGAAACTTACATGATTCAGTTACTCATTTAGGACTGGCGACTGAAGTGTTCCTTGAAACGCATCAGCGAGCGATAGATAACGCCGCTAGATGGCTGAGTTTGTCAGGCACAGAGAATATATCTGACTGGCAAAGCAAACTGGTCAAGCTGCATCAGAGTTACCCAGGGTTTACCACCATGCTGGTAACCAACGCCGATGCGCGTATCATAGCGGCGAGCCCCATGTCGGCATTAGGCGTAGACAAGGTACTCAACAAAGAGATCAGCGTCGAAGACCGTCACTACTTTCAGCAAGCATTTTTCAATCAAACCACCTACATTTCACCGGCATTTTTAGGACGAGGGTTCGGCACTGACCCCATAGTTGCCATCAGCGCGCCCTTCTACCACAGCAATAAACCTAACCAACCAACAGGGATCATCGAAGGTTCATTAGATTTAACCACCTTCGCTCAAATTGAGCAGGCCAATGAGGTCTACCAAGATCAATTTTTGATCCTTATCGATGAAGCTGGCAGGGTCATATACGCATCAAATGCCTTAAGTCTTACCCCCTTGTCCAAGTTTAAATGGGCTGAGAGTGGCAAAAACTATAAGACCAGTCTGTCTATGATCAACCTGCGAGATATCGATAATCCGAGTCCCGAATTTATCTATGACAGCTACACCCTCGATAACCAATGGAAACTCTATGTGGTTAAACCCTTTTCTCCGCTGTTAAAATTACTAGAGTCTCAATATCTCACCACATTTGCTGTACTTATCTTCTCCATCATAATTACCGTCTTAGTGACTCGAGTCCTGAGTATCCGCTTGACTCAGCCACTTGGCATCATTGCCAATAAATTTGCCGAATATGGACACAGTAAAGCGGCCGATTATCATATCAACGAAGAATCACCTATTGAGTTTCTCAACTTATATCAGATCATTAAGAAGAGTAAGCAAGAGCTAGTTTCTTACCAGTTAGAACTCGAAGAGAAGGTCGCGATCCGTACCTTTGAACTGCAAAAAGCCAATGCTAAACTGCAAATATTAGTCGAAAAAGATGAGTTAACGTCTCTGTACAATCGTCGCTATGCCGAAGTCAAATTCAGATCCACCCAAGATTTTTGTCAACGTAGCGATGAAGTGATGGCGCTGGGGATCTTAGATATCGATAATTTCAAATCTATCAATGATACCTATGGTCATCAAGGCGGTGATGAATGCCTGCGGGTTTTATCAAAAGAGATGAAAAAATACTTTAAGCGGGATACCGATGTCATCGCACGTTATGGTGGTGAAGAGTTTTTGCTCATCTTACCCTTCTGTAATGTGCTAATGATTGAAGCGCACCTCAACGAGTTTAAAAATAACGTTAGAGGCTTAGCCATCGAAAACCCTAATGATAAACGTCTGATAAGCATGACGGTCAGCATAGGTGCCCTGGTGAACAATGCTAAATTCAGTACCGAATTAGAGGCCTGGTTTAAACAAGCCGATCTTAACTTGTATCTGGCTAAAAACCAGGGCAGAGATAGGGTCATAATCTCTATGCCTAGACCAGTCGATGCCAGAGTGACAAGCTAATTTATAACGCTTACGCCTAGTCTAACGAACTGCCCCCCCCCCTTAGTCAACAAGCTTTAAATCCCGTAGAAACAGGCCACTGACCTTCGCCAACAAGCTTTTATCCCAATAGAAACCAGCACCAAAAGCCATTAATGACCCACTCTAATGGAGAACTTTATGTTTAACCTTACCCATGAAAACTCAGTTTCACCCTTCATCTGCGGGTGCTGATTGTCTTCATGGGCAAGGGGCTTTTATCGTCGATTAAAGCTTAAAGATATTGTCCTTGGCATCACGGTCAATCAACTTAATGAAGGGGTCGACCCCGACATAGCTTGGCTCACCGTCGAGGATAAGGGTTAAACTATTTTCGCCACTGACGAGTCTATGCTTCTCTAATAGTATAACTTCACTATCGTTTTCAAGCTTATCCGGATCGGCACTAAACACACCAATATCGATTAAGGCATCCAATGGTAATTCAGATTCCTCGCCTTTGCCTTGGGCGAGTTTGCGGCCAGCATGAATAGTCAAGTCCAACTGTACCTTGCCATTATCCAATTGAGTCATTACCACATTCGTCAAACGTAAATCATATAAGATGATCTTATTAAACGAATCTTCAATGAACTCAGCTTGCGCCTCGTCCACATCCTGTTTGAGGTATTTGACCAGATCTAAGGTGGTTGGGAATGGATCATTACGATACTGATAACGCATTAAAAATGCCTTCAAGTTATCATTCAGTCTCGCTTCCCCGATGGTATCTTTTATCGCCATCATCACCACAGCGCCTTTTTGGTAGTGAATGTATGCTTGATTTTCACTACGCAATAACGGCATCTCGCTTATTGACTCTGATGAGCGACCCCGTAAGTACCGGTCCAATTCATATTTGAGAAATTTACGGATCATGTTCTCGCCGTATTTTTTCTCCAGCACCATCAAGGCAGAATACTGAGATAAGCTTTCTGAAATAACGGCACTGCCCTGAACATCAGCCGCTCCCACTTGATGCCCCCACCATTGGTGAGCCACTTCATGGGCCGTCACGTAATACACAGGATCAATGTTGTCTTCATTGCGCAAATCCGTGATAAAACCAATGCGCTCCGAATAAGGCACGGTATTGGCAAAACTTTGCGCGAAACTACGGTAACTTGGAAACTCCATGATCCGCATTTGCTTATGCTGATAGGGCCCAAATGCTAGCGTGTAATAATCGATAGAGTCATTAACCGCTTCGATCATCCGCGCCACGTTCCAAGGATGATCCGGATGATAGTAGACTTCAACCGCTATGCCCTTATGCTCAGTGCGTTCAACTTGATAACGCGCGGAGATAATAGCGAAAAAGTTCACCATGGGACTGTCCATCACATAGTGAAAATACTGTCGCCCGTTTTGTTGCCACTGCTTCTGCAAGTATCCTGGTGCAATGGCAATTTGGTCGGCAACCGTCGAAATGGTCGCTTCAAACTGAATGAAATCACCATCGACCCCAAAAAAGTTCTGGGTGTAAAAATCACTGTCCTCAAGCTTGTTCGCTCGCTGTTTTTCAGCCAGACCACGTTTTTGGCGCTCGTGCCGGTCTGACAGTTCATCATTTTCTTGATAACCAAATACAGGTAATAACTCAAAATTATTAATGAAGGTGCCATTTTCAACCACAGTAAAATCGAAGCCAGACTCGGCAATCCCCACGGATCCACGGGTTAACTGAATGTCCCCTTGTACAACCTCTCCCGGCATAACCGGCGTGTCGAAGGTTAACCAGGTATTACGATAACGGCCGTCAAACTCTCCAAGGGTTGAATGAGGAATGTTAATCTGTACCGTTTCCCCACGCGTATGCTCAGGCAATTGCACCAGCATTTTCTCAATCGGCGTAGCGGATTTGTTCTGCCATTCAAATTTAATATTCGCCACTAACTTACGTGCTTCAGGATACAGGTCGACATTGGCATTCACTTTTGTCGCCACTAGTATGGGCCAGCCTTGATATTGCTTGAAGGCCTTCTCGTAATCGGCTCGTAAATCGGCACGTTCATCTGCTGTTTGATGCTGATTTACCACTTTAGTTTGGTAAAATAAGTAACCACCCATCCCCAAGAAAACCACCAAGGCGCTCGCCACTATCGCCTTGCCACTGCCACCTATTTGATAGCCCAGTAAGTTCAGCCGGGTCTTGAGGCTCTGCTGTGGCCCCCTATGATATAAGCCATAGCCTAAAACAAATAAGATGACGCTAAACGCCCCCCAGTAAATCATGTACATACCGTGAGAGACTAAGCCCCAACCGTAACCATTCATATCCGAGTAAGCTAAAATGGGTGACTGGCCAAAATTATACAAACTATGGCCAAAACCCCAACTTGCCATCACAAATGTCGTTAAATAATAGCCAACAAATAACCCCATACCCGCGTACTTATTCGGGCTCAATACTTGTAGGAAAAAAGCCAGTACCGCTGACATAATCAACGGCACAAGATAATAAAACCCGAGACGAATGACATATTGCGACAATTCAAGATTGGCTTGACCTTTTATCAACTGGAAGACAATCGTAGTGCACATGGCAAGCACATAAAGCAGGGTCATCACGATGACAATTGACACCAGCTTTGAACTCCAAAAGCTCAGATTGGACACGGGCATACTATCAACAATATCCCCCATGCCCGATGTGCGCTCACGCCAAACAATTTCAGCACTGTAATAAATCAGCACTATGATCATCAATAGACCCGTTGCGCCGGCAATATTGTCGACCATGTCTTGAGTCAAGGGCCAGTTGGAGGTGCCATACCAACCAAAATCATTAAACATAGGGCCGATTAAGTTAAACACGGTTAAGACCCCTAACACCACAAAAGGGGCCGTCAACAGCACTTGGCGGACTTCAAACTTTACCCGCGCCCAAAACTGTAGACGGCCATTGGGCAACGTCGCCATCGCCAATGTTGACACAGGAATAAGCTTGGGTTGGGTACCGACTTTGAGGGGTTTTTTTTCACGTTTCTTGGTTAACTTAGGCGAACGAAACACGCCGGACAGCCCCAGTAAGACACTGGCAATACCTAGCCATAGCAGGCGGTTTTGCAGCATAATGCCTGACAATTCCACCAACTGGGTATTTTTCTCACTGATGGTCCAGTAACGGGTGACATCCGCAAAGGTACGCAGCGCAAACGGATCGAGTAGCGCAGCTAGGGTTCGGTATTGCGGTTGGCTCGCCATCTCCCCCGTTAAGGTATAGAGCACCAGCATTGCCACGGCAGTCAGATACAAGGCCATCAAAGACCTAAACCAGGTTGCCATGGCATAAAATAAGGTCGAAATCAGCAATAAACTCGGCAAAGCCAATTGCAAATAAGGCAGCACATAGCTTAACAATGAGGTTGAGCCAAAACGGCTGGCATCCACCCAAGGCATGAGTGAGCCCAACAAGAGCCCAAGGGGGATAAAGGCAAACACGGCCATCACCACCGCAAAGCTGCCCATAAAGCGGCCAAACTGATATGAAAATGGGGATAGGGGCTTACTGAAAATCAATTCTTCCATCAAATGTTGATGGTTGCGAATGGCTGTGCTACCGACAAAATTCACCACAGCAAACATCGAAATAAAGCTCATTACGAGTATCGACTGGGTAATACTAAAGGGGCTATTCTTCATGACTTCGCCGCCGGCACCAATTTGTATATTATTGGAAGCGACAGACAAAAAACCCAATAAAAAAAACAGCAAGGCAATCACGTAAAATGACGGTTGGCGCAAGTAATAACGCCATTCAAATCTCACCATAGATAACAACATTGTCGTTCTCCTTATGCTGTCTGACCATTACGATGGCTATGAAGCGTGGAAAAATACAAGTCCTCAAGACCCGCACTGGCAGGCGCGAAGCCTTCAGGACACTGGTCAGACATCACGTTGAGAACCGTGCGGCCCGCAAACAAGCGCTTGGAAATGACAGATAGCTCAGACTCAAGTTCCACAACCTCTGCTTGACTGACCGTCTTAGTCCAAATTTTATCATTCAGCTCCCCGACTAATTGCAGAGGATTACCTTCAAGTAAAATTTTACCCGAAGCCAGCACAGCCATTTTTTCACACAGCTCTGAGACATCTTCGACGATATGGGTAGAAAGAATAACCACCTTTTCCTCACCTAAGCTGACCAGCAAGTTATGGAAACGGTTGCGTTCCTCGGGATCGAGTCCGGCAGTGGGTTCATCGACGATTAACAATTTAGGATCGCCAAGCAGCGCCTGTGCTATGCCAAAGCGTTGACGCATACCACCAGAAAAACCGCTGACGGCTTTGTTTTTATGTTGATATAAATTGGTGTGTGCGAGCAAGCCATCGACGGCTTCTTTACGGGCTTTAGCGTTATTTAGCCCTTTCAATATGGCCAAATGATCGAGTAAATCATAAGCGCTTATACGAGGGTACACATTAAAATCTTGTGGGAGATAACCTAAGGTTTTACGCAGTGATTGGGGCTGAGCCATGACATCTATGCCATCGAAAATAATACTCCCCGAGTCTGCGCTTTGCAGGGCGGCGATGGTGCGCATCAAGGACGACTTGCCGGCACCGTTGGGCCCTAATAACCCGAACACCCCCTTGTCTATGTTGAGATTCACGCCATCGAGTGCGTTAACACCGTTGCCGTATGTTTTATTCAAGTCGGTGATAGTTAACATGTATACCCTTTATGTCATTCTTTTTGGTCACAAAATAACACCGAAGGTAGCATATAAGTTTACAATGGATCAACAGTCTACCTATTGCAGTTCTACTCTAACTCCGTAATAAACTTGTCTATTCTGGAAATAAGATATGGGAAAAATGGATTCCATTTCTGCCTTAATATCTCATCGGCCGACACCCCGAGTACACCACGCTCTCCTCGAGTCGATGCTGCGCCTATCTGAATTCGCTTCACATAATGCACGCCTTCCGGTCCATACAGGCTATCTTCGATAGGAAATGGCAAGGCTACATGGGACAGTGAATAGACATTTCTTGGCCAGCTCAAATTCAGGATCTGAGTTTCAGTTTCGCCTCGGGTGAAATGAGTCTCAGCCACCACATCTCTGGGCAGGTCTAGTGTCTTGACATTGTTGTGGACTAAGGTCAGATCGTATTTAAGGTGTTTGCTATTAAATATGCCGTCGAAATTCAACATAGGGTCTTGCTCAATGAGCCCCATATTGACCTCGGTACGATTGATATCGAAGATAACCAGTTGATGATTATCCTCAGGCAGCTTTTGAAATAAACCAGAGAACACCGCCGGTGTCGACACGGTATCATCAGTCAGCGACTGAAATGCCAGCACAGACGGCAGAGACTCAAGCTGCTGCGCCGAGGCTCTCTCTAACAGGAACTGATTACGCTCAGCGAGTTGATAGACAACATCGCCGGCGTTTACCGCAAACGAGTTGTATTTAAAGGGATCATATTCTGTCTGAATACTGTTCCAGCTCAACTTCTCCAGTCCCAATAAGGCGCCTAATCTTGCCTGCCACTGTGCGCCCGCGGCCACAGGTGGTAAGCCTATCGCCGGAGATAGGAATACCATAGCGGAATATTCACCCGCCTTGCTCTGGGCCACTCGTTCTAACTCATGATTCAATGCCAGAGCCGCTCCTGTTGAAAAGCCTATCACATATAGAGGCTTGCCATCGAGTAGCCGTTTAAGATGCTCGGTGGCTAGAGTCACTGCCGCAGCCATGTCTTGCCATTGGACGTTAACCAGACCGGAGGGAATGGTGCCATGACCGGGTAATCTCAAGCCTAAGACATGTGCCTTGTCCTTAAAATGTTTCGCCACATGAGATAAGGCGTAAGGGGAATCAGACATACCATGAAGCAGCAAGACACCGAAATCTGCATCTTGTTTTGGCCACTCATAACTGCGATTCCAGTCATGACGCCACTTTTGTGGGTCTGCCAAACTGCCGCGCACATAACGATTCAGAATTGACGAATGCGGTGCCAGAGTCTGCGCGTAGATCTTCTGCTCGACCTCTTCGAAAAGCGTCTCTTCAAGGGCTATATAGTCAGAGAAGGTCTCTACGCCTTGGGCACGTTTAAATTCGGCGGTTAACTCTACTGTGTGCCAGATATCAAGATCGGGTCTCGCGTTAAGAAAACCGATCCCGGCCACCAGCAAGGCAACAACAATCCCCAGCGAAGCATAAAAAATGGCCATAAGCAGGTGTTTGGTGGAGCCTATAACGATCGTTCTCATATCTGTTCTAACATGCCTCGACACAAACAAGCCTCATCAATAGCGATAAAAGTTACTGTCTAAATTGAACGTTCATTTAATTAGGTTAACTTACACGCATTAACCAGGTAAAATCCACCAATACTCACACCCGAAAACATGGTTGAACAGATAATGTCCAAACCCGTGTCCAGTATGCTTCTCGGCAATGCCGAAGCTAAGACTTGCTATTACCTGCCAAACGCCCCTACTTTGCCCCTAGGGTGGAGTTATCGCCAAGCTGACGCCGCGGCCACACTCATCGCGCTTAATGGCAATCATTGGCGCAAGATATTAACCATCATGGCCAAGTTGTCAGCCCCGGATGACGATTGGAAAAACTATCGCGATACTCAGTTACTCAAACGTGACGAGCAGATATTGATAGGGGCATCTAGGCTGTCATCAACCCCAGAGCGACATATCATAGTCGGCGCCGTATCGGCTGCTAAATTAAACATCAATAGCACTAACACGTTATTTAACCGCTTAGATGAGCAAGACAGACTCCATGCAAATGGCTTGGGGGTGTTCATCTCGCCTTATCTGGACTATCGCCAATTTCCCAATAGCCTGATTGAACAGTTAA
>SPKZ01007571.1_pt1 | contig 10163 bp, 7 predicted proteins | sample 2456571 | NCBI WGS metagenome assembly SPKZ01 (sample SAMN11192286, study PRJNA482655) | marine metagenome | biome: ENVO:00000447; feature: ENVO:00000244|ENVO:00000211|ENVO:00000569|ENVO:00002023; material: ENVO:00002151; isolation source: ocean water from marine abyssalpelagic zone ...
TAATGCGTTGGCTGGTTTATTTAAAAACGCATTAATCGTTCTTACTTGGCCAATCGCACCTGATTCAAGTAATGCTTTCACTTTATTAAAACGCGGTAATGAACGGCGATAGTAAGCCACAAATAAGGGAATGTCTTTGTCGTTAAACGCATTGTGAATCGCCAAACTGTCCGCATAACTGGGTGCCAGTGGTTTTTCGATACAACAAGGCTTACCCGCGTCTGCCACTTGTAAGGCGTAAAATTTATGACTATCAGGAGGAGTGGCAATATACACGGCATCAATATTATCGTTATTGATAATATCTGCAGGATTTGAGGAGTATGCTTCAATGTTATGTCTTAACGCATAATCTTGTGCAAGAGCAAGATTACGTCGCATTACAGCCGCAAGTTTAAAACCGTCTGTTTTTTGATATGCAGGGCCGCTTTTTAATTCTGTGACAGCACCACAGCCGATGATCCCCCAGCGAATAGGTAATTGTATTTCTTTGTTACTCTGCATATTCTATCCATCTAAAAATATTGAATGTAATAAGTATGCAAAAGAATATATGCTATTTAGATATCAGTCCAGCGCCCGCTTCAACTCTGTGACATATTGCGGGTACTGCGAAATATCGTTATGACTGGCTCCGGTGATCAAAATAGTCGCCACCAATTGCTCAGCAAACTGCGCAATTAACGACTCAGCCCTTGCTCGGGGGATCACCTGGTCGTGCTCAGCAATGAAGATATAGGTTTGAGCGGTAATTTTGTCCTCGCGATTTATTGACAAGTATTTATCTTTAAGCAACAGGTTTACCGGAAACATCCAGTAAACCGACTTAGCGACATTCACGATACTATCAAAGGGGGTGATCAATACCAACTTGGTTACTTGTCGGTTCGCTGCAACATAGGTTGCAACGCCGGTACCGAGACTTCTGCCCATCAGGGTTATCTGTTCGTGATTAACGGTTACCCGGTCGAAAACAGACAAAGCATCATGATAGAGGTGCTCCTCAGTGGGCGATCCCGTACTGTTGCCATAACCTCGGTAGGGAATTAGATAGACGCTATAATCCGGTAACACATCCTTAAAAAAATCGATGTTGTTTTCGATATTTTCGGCATTACCGCCATAGGAGGAGAACCCCGCTTTTAGTTCATAAATGACAAAGTTATTTGTACTTTTAATTGACTAAACAAATACAGGAACCTATGGTTAGTTCATGTAGTTTTCATGTAGTTTTCATGGGGATTGATTAATGCAGTACAAATTGATTAGCTATCAGTCACAGCATAATGACCAGCGCTGCTGGACATTGTTAGATCAGGCTACCGGTCTAACGCAGCAGTGCGCGATTATCTATTCTGCATTCAAACTATCTAAGCGAGCACCATCAACTCAACAGCGTCACATGACAGCCATCTGCCAATTTTATGAATATATTTATCGTAAACACAATGAGTCCTTTGAATCATATTTTTATTTAAATGGCTTGCGTGGGATAGCTAGTGAAATGGATGGATTTTCTACTTATCTTGATAGTGGCCAGAAAGGGACAAATATTATCTCGCTTGGGGAAGATGCGATTGAGGTCTCAACGAGTAGAGTGCGGATCGGTGATGTTTTCATCTTTCTCCGATATCTCAACAACCGCTACACTACCGCGAAATATGACATCAGCATGACCGCAAAAGCGATAGCTCGTGAGCACACCGCCATCTTTTTTTTGCTGAAAGACAAGCGAGATGAACTCATGTCATCTGCGTCAAAAAGAGGTGCCACAACAGTTTACGAGGAGTACAAGAGCTTAACCCCATTCCAGTGTGCCGCATTCTTAAAGATCATCTATCCTTCGACACAAGGGAATCCGAATGAATTGAATCCTTTTAAAAGCGTTGCAGTGAGTTTCCGAAACTACTTGATCTGCACTCTCATGCTAGAATACGGACTACGCCGAGGCGAAATAAATCTGCTTGAGACCGATTCGTTCAAACCTTCGCTCTATAACCCTGACGGAATAACAAGCTATTACATTACCGTTACCAATTGCGATGATGAAGAGCAGGTTGAAGGACGCATAAAAACTCTAGATTCACATCGCACGTTGAAAATAACCAAGCAGCACTATGATTATCTTTGTGTGTATATAGAAAACTTCAGGCTAGAGTCTGATAGTTCGATATTATTTTTGTCAACTCAACTTCCTAACCCCCTATCTCTGAGAATGATTAACAAAATATTCGAAGATATCACGAAAATATCACATAAACACTTTCCAGATATTGCCGATCAGAAATCGATAGAATACCTAGCGTCTTGCCATCCCCACAAGTGTCGCCACACTTGGGCTGTTGCACAGCTATATCACATGGTGGACGAACAGGGGATGACGATAACGGATGCCAAAGATCTGCTTCGCGCCATCGGCGGATGGTCAATCAAGAGTGAGATGCCAGATCATTACGGTCGCAGATTCCTAGCCGACCAAGCGAATGCGGGGAACCTACGTCACATATTGCAGGGAGAATAACAATGCTAGCCGTTAAGTTTGACAAAAATAGCCAATTTGATGCCACATCAGAAGAATGGTCTGCATTTGCATCGAAGTTACACTATAAACGGGTTATTCAGTTTCATGCTGCCGTTCATGGTGATACTGAACACGTGGACACCAACCAGGAATCCTGGTCCATTCGTGTCTCTGGAGTACTTTACACGTTTGACTTTACACGTATCGATGATGGTGAGATGCGATTAATCGTAAAATGGTTGATCTATAAGTCCTTGGCAAGTTATTCGGTATCAGCTAGCCATTTATGTTTTGGTTTATTTGTCAATAGAATGTGGATGATGGGTGACCTAGCGTTACCGGCAATTTATGAAAAGTTGGAATTATGTCGCAGTACAGATGACGGTTACAATATTTCACATTTTGCTCTTATCAAGAAAGTAGCCAATTCTTTGATCACACATGGAGCCCCTAGAACAGAGATTGAAGATCTTTTTGAACTCGAACAACAGACTCTAGGATTATCATCTAATGTTGCAGGGTATTACGACATTGAGGTGCGACTAAGCCCTCTTGAAGAGCAGTTTATCCGAATGCATTCAACTCATGATGCAAAATTCATGGCGCGATTGAACTACACCGAGCTGCGTGATTTTGTTGTCTTGATGCTATGTTATGAGATTGGATTGCGCCCCATACAGCTGTTCCGATTGTCGAAGGACAGTTTTCAGTCAGTCAATGATCAGTATTTTTCAATACTGCGTCCGTGGGCAAAAAAAGGCAAGAAAAATGATCATAAGAAAGGAACGGATCAATTGGCGATTAGCCCAGAGCTTGGCACAGTCATTAAAGAGCTGATTGCAAGGCAAAATAGCCCTTCAGTGCAAATGCTACAGGAGGGCGATGGTATTGACTTTATAAAAAATGATGGAGTGGCCAGTATAAATAATACCCTGATCCGATGGGGTGCAGAGGAGTCTCATAAAACGCCTTATGATTTTCGTCATAACATGGCGCATCGGATGGTTATGGCGGGCTGCTCGGCATCGGAAATAGCCTATATGTTAGGACACGACTCGCTTGCTTCGGCCGAACATTACATTGCAGCTAGTCCCTCTATTAGTGTGCTGCGCGAAAAATCGCTAGCCCGAAATGCCACTTACGGAGCGATGGTCGCATTGCTCACAGGGGACCTTGCCCTGCCGGATAATTGGCAAGATAAAGAGGTCTTAGGTCGAGTTGGTGATGATTTGGCAACGGGCATTGGTGGCTGCGATGCCACCAACTGTGAATATGTGCCAGTGTACAACTGCTACGGATGTCAAGACTTCTACCCTTTTGAAGATGGAAACCATGATGCGGTACTAGCTGCATTACGCACAGAGGCATCAAAAGTCATTGTTATTTCAGATAGCACTCGGCAATCAGCTATTAATCCAGCGATGACCCAGCTAGAAGGAACGATGGAGCAAGTTAAAGCCGTAATATCACGATGCAAAAATTGTCGAGGAGGCCGTCATACGCAGTAATATTGAGGCGTGTAATATATTTATTGAACAGGCGAAAGCACGCTATGCAAAGTTGTCGACAGCGCAAGAATGGGATAGTGATATATGGAGGGCTAAAGGTGACTTGGCCGGAATTAATGAGAAGGCTTCGTTACATTTTGCAACAATGCATAATCCAAAATATTCGGATAGTTTCATCATCAAAAACAGAAGTTATATTGACTTGTGTAAGGCGCAAATAGTAAGCAATATCTCAAAGAAGGTATTTGAAAGTCTCCAAAATATTATTGTGCCGTTGAAACATTTGTACTGGGCGGAATTGCAGGTAAAAGGCACAACTGATCCATGGCTACTTGATGATGCGGTATTAACGCAATTGGAATCCAACCTGATTGTAGGGGGATATGCTGAGATACAGAGAACCCTGAACACTTGTTTAGCATTTATGAAAAGCCTGAGGTCTTATGGTGTGATTACGGTTGGTATCACCTTTGTACACTCTCATAAACAGAAAACTTCTATCGATCAGGAGAAACTTATTCGCCGGCGTAAAGAAAATGCGTCAATTGACGATAATAAGCGCGATGGTGAGGACCAATTGATCTCGATGAAGGCGATGTATTCGCTAGCTTGGTTAAGCTGTAATAGCACCAATGAGTGGGAGCAAGTCGCTCTTCGAATTTATCACATTCTAATGGTGACCGGATTTCGAATCGGTGAGCTATTGCGAGTGCGTCATGATGCACTAATTAGCGTGGCTGAAATCAATGAAAATACAGCTAGGCCAATACTTGTAGAGAAACTGAATGAAGATGGTAAACCTGTGTTGGACGAGAACAGTAAGCCTGTACTTGAACCGCAATTAATTTGGGGGATCGAATATTATCCTGAGAAGGGGCATATCGCCTCATACAAATGGTTAGACAAAACCAGTGCCCCACTTGTCATCGCTGCATTCGAATTTATCAACAAACAGACAACGGTATGTCGAGCGCAGTTAAAATACCTCGAACAACATCCATCAGTACCAATCCAGTGGCAAAAAGAAACAATAACAATTAGAGACTTTAATCAGCACGTTGTTACGGTAAATGATGGGAATGCTAGACAGTTTATTCCATCTATTAAACAGCGGTTAAAAAGGTCTGGGGTATTACCTGTCAAGGAAATTGTCGATACGGTCAGAGCTAGTCGAAAAAGAAAGGGCAGAGCTAGTCGAAAAAGAAAGGGCAGAATTCCTATGCAACCTGTCTATCGAGTCGCCGATCTAAATCGTCACTATCATAGGGAGAATTTCAGTCTTTCAATTCGCTTTGAAATGGGTGACAAGGGAAAGCAAAAACAAGTTATTGCTATTAAAAAATCAGAATTGCTGTGCATCGCTCCTAGTGGAGCACTTGGAAGTATGAGAGGAATGTCTAAAATTTCACATATGTACCCCGATGTTATTGCTGTGTATTCTTTATCTACTTTGTTTGGTAAAGACAACAAAACTACCAATGAAACTAACAATAGCAGCTCGATTTTTAATCGCTATAACTTGAGAGAGGAAGATGGCTCAAATATATATATTAAGACCCATAAGCCACGTCATCAATTAAACACCTTTCTGGCCTTGGCCGATGTTGCAGAACACCAACAAGCGTTGATTATGGGGCGGCGCGATATTAAGCAAAACCGAGACTATCAACATCTCAGCTTAAAAGATAAGACACGTTATCAAGACACGACTACTGCTAGCATGCGACAACGAGTCAATAACGCACAGCAGCCCAATGACGTTGCTACTGCACCTGAGTCTGAGGATAATTTGTTGGCCGAGCTTGGGCTAGCACCAATGGGGCCAACGCCCACTAAACTGGCTGTACAACAAAGCGCACATGCTTTTAACAAACCCGCTGAGCATGTTGAGTTTATGCAGGAAGCGCTGGCAGAAAACAATCTCTTAGGTGAGCTGCAAGATACATTTAACGCCATCAGAAAAGAAAACGGCTTGCAGGCAGCTAAGAAGTTTATAGAGACTCATGGTCGTAATTTTCATATCGTAGTGAATGGCGGTTGCACACGCAATCTGGCATTACACGGTTGTGACAAGCAACTACGCTGCCTTGATGGTGAAGGCTGCTTTCATTTAATGATCACGGGCCGCCCTGGTGAGCTGGATAGCATCCGTGCCACTCACCAAAACTTATCGCTAAATGTCGAGAAAATGTCACAGTTGGAGCAGGCTGGCAAGTTGAAATCGCGGCGTGAGCGAGACGCTTTTGAGAAAGAAAAGCATAACTTGTCACAGATGGAAATTGTCGTGGGTAAAGCGGAATCATTCAGTGGTTTTATACCTATCCGAGTCTTTAATACAACCATGCGACTAAATCAAACTGGGCCAAAAAAAACGGTGGTAGAGAGCTTTGCTCAAGATCAGCGTAAATTAAAAAAGGAGTAGGAAAATGGCTAAGAATGCACGTTCAATCAAGCTCGACAGTGCCATTGAAGCAGAGTTAAAAATTATGGTTGATTTAGGGATCGAAAATGCCCCGATTTCGGCCACAACACTTCATGGTCGCTTAAAAGCCAAAGGTGTGCTGAAAGGTAAACTCAGCACCTTATCCACTGATGATCGCAAAAAGATGATAGCCGAATCTCTTTATCAGCAGATGTCTGATATCGAGAAGGATGAAGATGAAGATGGGCCTAAATATGGCACGGTCGGTTATTACAAAGCACGCAATCAAAAACTCATTTCTGATGTCAGTAAACTAAAGACTCGGTTAAGAGCCAACACCGCAGCGTTGACAGAAATCATCAGGCGCGTTGAGTCTCAAACTCCCGTTAAAGTTGAAGACTTAATTAAGCACATTCTTGACCCGATGGAAGATATCCCGTTCTGAGCATAGGAGGCACATGTGGCTGAAAAAAAACTCACTAATGAGGAGCTAGATCAAGTCGGTCTGACTTCCATTGAGATGAACTGGGATAACAAGCAAAAGCTAACCACCCTGCTTCATCATTACGCAGAGCAGAAAGAGCCGTTGCCCGCCTATGGTGTTAATGATCAAGGTGTCGCTATTCCAAACCTCAGTCTGCTAGCAAGGCTTGCTAAAGTGGTTCAGGGCAAGCAAGTTTTCAAGCGTGTTTTCGCCCGTGAAATGCTTGATACAGCCATCAAAAAATGCGGCATCGAAGATCTTTCCAAACGTGACGAAAAGGATGAAATAAAGACTGTTCGTGAGCACTTGCAAAGTAGTGTTGATGAGTCTCGTCGCAATGCCAGCAATACCGACAAAAAACTAAGGTCGGCTCTGGACAAAGTCGATGCTTTGACGGCTGAAAACCAAAGGCAAGCCGAAGATATTGCAGCATTAAAAGCAAAACTTGCTGTCTCGGACAGTCGAGCTGGAGATGCTGAGTGCCGGGTGATCAAAGGAAATCAACAAGAGAGTAAATCACTGAAGCGGGTCTATTGATGATACGAGCCAACAGCGCCCCCTTTGACATTGAACTGATGGTCACTAGCCAGAACACTAGCACGCAGGGCTCACAGATCATTCACGGCAAATATAATGGAATACAGCACTCTGTCGTAGCACGAACATATGTTTTGGCACGGCCCGCACAACCTGGATAATGGTGGCGCTTCACAGGAGAATGGGATACTAACCCCCGATATGCGAATCAAGTTATTGCCAGCCATGGTGAGCCGATCTCGGTTGAAGGCGAGCGCCTGACTCAATATATTATTCGCCATCCGCAACTGCGTTGCGGAGAAGGTGCCACGCGGATTGGTGAGAAAACATGGCTCGCAGCAATTAAGGCAGCAGAAGGACCTGATCAACTGGCAGAACTCATTGATGCCAAGGATCGAGACAGTATACGAGTGTTGGGCATTGGGCGTCTGACACATAATATAGAACTAGTCTTGAGAAATTGGGCCGTTTTGCGTGATGAATTAGAAGGTGTCAAGCTGTTAGCGAAACATCATATCGGTAAACGCTTGAGTAACCGCCTCATCAAGCATTATGGCGAAACTCTGCCCACTATACTGAAAACTGATTGCTACAAGATTTTAGCCTATGACCGCAACACCGAATGCCTATTTAACAGCTGTGAGAAAATAGCTGATGCCATGGAATACGCTATCGATGATCCACGTCGATTACAAGGCGCGGTGGATTTCATACTTAATTACCGCTTAGACCAGTTCGCTCATACCGCGATACAACGTGAAACGCTCATCAAAGCTCTTATTCGACTTTTTAAAGACAATTCTGTAGCTGAGCGAGCTATCGAGTCAGCCCTAGACTCAGGAGCCCTACAGGAGACACCAGAAGGGCTGTTGCAGTCACGACCTGTGGCGTATGCTGAAGCCATGCTAGAGAAGCGCTTTGTCACGATGATCAAAACCGGCACTGACAATGATAAAATCCTAACCAAACCGCTAGCAGATAACGCAGAGCAAGTTTACTCGGCTGCTGAACACACGCTAACTGACGAGCAGAAAAGTGCAATTCAGCTACCATTTCAGCGCCAATTATCCATTATAACTGGCGGAGCGGGTACGGGTAAAACAACAGTGATATCCAGTGTCGTTAGACTGGCTCAAGCACTAAATATTCGAGTGTTTCAGATGGCGCTTTCTGGTCAAGCTGCCGATGTGATGCGGCGTTACAATGAAGATCATGACATTGAGTGTCTGTCTCGCACTATTCATTGGTATGTGCTTCCCTTTGAGAAGGCAGAAGAAAAAGCTGAAGAGGAACGCAATTATTATGATGAGCCTGAAGAATTTCCTTCGGATTGTCTAATTATTATCGATGAAAGCTCGATGATCGATCTGTCGCTGATGAATCGGTTGCTCTGCCGACTGCCTGAAACAGCTAGGATTGTCATGGTAGGCGACTCAAATCAAATCCCACCTATTGGAGCCGGTCTGGTGTTTCACTTATTGTGTCACAGTAAATCAGTACCTATTGCCAAGTTGACGAAACCGCATCGCAGTGCTGCTGAAACGGGCATTCCAAGTGTTGCTGATAGTATGAGTAGAGGCATCGCTTCGGAGCTTCCTACATTTGATTTGACAGCCCCACCCCCTGAACACGGTGTGTTTTTCCTACCAGCCAGAGTAAACAAAAGCGATCCACATTCATTGGCTCGTGTAATTTATCAAGTTGCCGACAAGCTAGGGTTGGATCGCACCCAGGTAATCACCACGCATCGTAAAAGCTCGAATAAGTGGGGGCCTATCGTTCAGTCTATTCATCATATCAATAACTATTTTCAGTCGCAGCTTACAACAGGCAAAACTACGGAATTAAAAGCATGGGGAATTAATGAGGGTGATCCTGTCATTGTTAGGAAAAACGTAATCAATGTTGGAGGTAATGGATTTGATCTTTTCAACGGCAGTCTGGGGAAACTGACATCGGCTACGGAGCCTTACACTTTTGCATTCGGGGACGAAGATCGAGAGTTGAATAATGAAGACATCGCTCGACTCGGTATTATGCTTGGTTACGCACTCACAGTTCACAGCTTTCAAGGTAGCGCAGCTGAATGTGTTGTTATCGCTGTTACGAAGTCTAATCTGTTAGAGCGTAGTTTGTTGTACACAGCATTAACTCGTGCTAAAAAAACCGTCGTGTTTGTCGGTGATCATCAAGCGTTTAACGCTGCTATAGAAGCCGCCCCAAAATGGCAAACAATTCAGACGGCATTCAGCATAGATAGGTCTTTCAATGTAAATCAGCAAGCGTAGTTCCCTGCCTAGTTCACAAGTAGATTCATCACATAATTCTAATAGTTCATATAATGAACATTCTGGTTTTTTCATTAGCGCTGTCATTGTTACCTCACAAGACGTCAATTATTCTGTAAGTTTTTATGCTATCCAAGCCCCATTTTTAGCTATGCTGAGTTTTTGCAGTACGGGTTTAATAATTACAACATTTTTGTGATCTGTGCCCCCTATTTATTGCTAAATACGCACTTAAAATGGTGAACTAAAAGTACTTATTACTTTTTCCCTAAAATCACCTGTAATCTCAAATGTAAAATCATCGATACAACTTTTATTTTGATAGATAGCATAAGGTAATGATTGATGTTCTGAAATACTATCAACACCAATGTCTAGTGCTAGGCCTCCATTCCTTTTCCCA
>SPKZ01021472.1_pt1 | contig 10160 bp, 5 predicted proteins | sample 2456571 | NCBI WGS metagenome assembly SPKZ01 (sample SAMN11192286, study PRJNA482655) | marine metagenome | biome: ENVO:00000447; feature: ENVO:00000244|ENVO:00000211|ENVO:00000569|ENVO:00002023; material: ENVO:00002151; isolation source: ocean water from marine abyssalpelagic zone ...
CACATCACCACCTCAAGCGTGGTCTCGCCTTTTCTGTAAGCATCCAAAATCACAGGCGCGACCAAATTCAATTTCATGCGCTGCTTAACAAATTTTTGCGTCACGCCGAAACGCTCTGCCACTTGAGCAAAGCTCGAACCTTGATTAACCAACTCAGCAAATGCGCAGAACTCATCCACGGGATGCATGTTGGCGCGAACGAAGTTCTCACTCAGAGATATTTCAATCGCATATTTCTCCGCTTCACTGGCCGTTAAGACCTTAACAGGCACAGTATCGGTATCGAGAAGCTTGCCATTCTTCACTAAACGCCTAAGTTGTTTCAAACGCCTCCCCCCTGCAACCACAGGATAATGCCCTTGTTCATCAGCAGGAAACGTAATCAAATTTTGCAGTAGCCCACGCACCAAAATATTGGCATACAACGCATCATCCTCAGCCTTACTCACCTTCCCCTTTCGCACGTTTAACTCACTCTCAACTAACTGACCTATCGCCAACTCTTGTAACTGAGGGGCTCTGCTAGGGAGCACCTGCACAACATAACTACTTTCTGGTGCAGTTGGATTTTTGAGAATATCGGATTTGGAGGAGCCTGCTTGTATCTTGTTGCTGTCAATTACCGTGAGGGCCGTAGTGGAAGTCGTTTGTGCTGTGATTGAGTTTGTCATTGCATTATCTCCGGGTGTTTGGATATCGTTTTTTGTGTTCGCCTGACATCCAAGACTCAACGCAGAGTCTGACTAGCAAGGGCGCGAAGCGCTTGTATACCCTTGCGAGGCAGGTGATGAGGTGAGACTGATTAGAGGGCAGAGCTAAGACGAAAAGGGATAACCACCGGCGAGAGATGACAAGCGAAGACGCTGCACAAACGTTACGGACACTTGAGCCCTCACGTTGAGTGACTGTGCCTGGTACTTACTGTTGATCGTTTTTGATATTGCAGTTGATTTGCGATCACCGGAGGGGAAGATTGTCTGGCAGGAATAGAAATGAACGGCAAGCAAGCTTGCCTAAGTTAATCTCCTCTTAGGCAACAAGTTGTTATAAAAATGTTTATATTCAGCATTGTACACACCACTAGCGTAAAAAAAACCCTATTCAACACCAGCTCGATTGGTGCTATTATCGGCTCTCGAAAATCACCACTCAACCTAGAAAAATAGTGATGGATCACTTTTAGAGTAATCTCTCTCGCATTCAATGGATGAATACATGCGCTCAACTAAAATAGTCAACGTCGATACATTAATGCTCGCTGATGCCAGTTGCATTGAATCTGATACTTCCTGGATAAGCGATAATGATTGGATAGAGATGTTGCCTACAGGTAGCTCTTTAAGCCAAATTGAAAGTCAGCTCGAGTCTGGTGAGTCGGTGGTGTTGAGTGACAGCCCCCAAAGTCCATTGTTTACCTTATCTCAAGGCGAGTGGATAAAGTCTGTGAGTGCCAGTTCGGCTTTTCCAAGTTGTGCTGTTACCGCCATCGCCCAACGTTTTAGCACTGCAGGAAGCAGCACAACCTTTGAGCGGGCACCTTATGAGTCACTGCAGCCCTCTCCGCCTTTAGATTACACGCCTGATACGTCTAAGGTGAAGGAGCAGGTTATTCCTATCTCCTGCCAGTACAATGTCGAGGTTGCCTGTTCGCCTCAGTGTTTAGCTGACCTCAACTATGGCTATTTCATGCTGGCTAAAACCAAGAGTGAACCTAGCCTGGCATTGTCTACGGTCAAGCCATTAGGCAAGCATTCCCTACTCACCACACTAGGTAAGTTTGAAGAGCCTAAGCAGCTTCTGCACATGCTAGCTACAGGCAAGAACAGTCAGTTATCCGTTAAACCGGTAAAGATGGTGCCCTTAGGCTCACAACAGGTCTATGAGTCTTTTGTTCCGGTGCAGCTTACGGTGCAGGTGGGCGAAAGACTGGGTTACCCGACTCAGGGTTACTTCTATCATTTCAAGCAAGCAAAATTAGTACATGAGTACGCGATAGTCGAGGACGCCAATGGATATTTCAATATCACTCACTCGACGGCTAATTGCTTATCTGATGAGGTCAACCTACCGGCATTAAGAGGATGTATTCTCCTGCCCTGGAAAATCAATGGCCAACTGGCCACCCCTCAGCATATTTACTACAGCAAGCAAAAGTTAACCGCTGAGACGTTCCAGAGCATCGATGCCGCTTGGCTAAACACCCATGCCTTCACGGTTAACTTAAAAGCTACCTTAGCCGCCAGCCAAGAGGCGGTGCTTGAAAGAGTAGAAGAGCAAACAAGCCAACAAGACAAACCACCGGCTAAACCACAAAATCATGCAGTACTCCGCAGTCATGATGGTCCCGGCCGTGAAAGCTGGCCTGATATTGCCAAACAATACGGGCTGACGCCCAATGAATTACTGGCACTCAACCCCACTTTCCAGCAAGACCCGATGAAACTTAAAGCCGGCGATATCTTAATTATAGCCAAATCGGAAGCAACTCAAGACAAGCCCAAAGTCGATACTCAGCCACCCCAAGCCCCGCAAGCGGTGAGCCGAGCAGACAATATCTACTACCAATCTTCAACACCACAGCTAGCACCAGGTGTTATTGGTATCACCAAGCAATCAGTATTAAATGATGTAGCGGTCCTTAATTTAGTTGAGCTAGTTAATCGAAACACTAAGTCTTTCCCTGATGAACCTTTACGAGACAAGCTAAAGAAAAATAATAAGCACATTATGTTCTTGACACTAAAAGAAGCCCTAGATGTATTACGTGATTGGGGATGGAAGGATACAAAAGGAATGTGGAAGGAAGGTACTGATTCAAAGTTAGGGCAGGTAGTCATCAATTACGGTGTAAATGGTAAGGATGTCGTCACAGCATCCATGCTCATTTCTCAATTAGGTAGCGTTGGTATCAAGGCTACAAGTTATCTCAATAAAAGTGGTACCGAGATGATAAAGCTCTCTGGTTATGCAGGTATACGCAAAGTCTTAAACGCCCCCTCTTTTAGTGCTTTAAATCCCAAGATTGTTCAAGTTGGTATCGGAAAATATGGACTTGCCAACTCTATTAAAAGTGGCGCAGTATTAACGTTTTACGTTGCGGCAGCTTACCGAATCGTTGATTACATTTTGACAGATGAACAAAGACTTTCAGAATTCATTGGTTCGATGGCTACTGATGTAGTGAAAATAGGCATAGCTTCTGCTATTACATGGGGGATCGGTAGCGTCATCGTTACCTCTTTTGTTGTTGTGAATTTTGGAATTGTAATCGTTGCGGGGTTAGCTACTGCAGTGCTTTTAAACTATTTAGATGACAGGTATGGAATAACTAATCAAGTCATTGAATATTTAGAGAAGTCGCAGCAAGAAGTTGTCGATAAAGCTCGAGATATTGAAGATGGATTTTGGGACTTGGGGTCTATGATTTTAGATGGAATGCTAGAGGCAGGTAAAAGAGTCATAGAAGATGAGGTTCGGAGTTATATCAGAAGCACCATACAAGATATTAAGCCAAGGATGTATTAGTTATGCAGTCTAATTATTTAACAAATCGGCCCAGAGCATTCTTTGCTACATTGATAGGGATCGCTATAACAATAGGAACCGGTATATTTGGGTTTCAAGGAGTTCTAGAGTATTTCAACTATACCGATGTCATCATCTACACACGAGGACTGGTAGCTTTTTTATTTATCTCTCTGTTTTTTATTATGGTAACTGGTTATCAGATCTATATATTAATATATGGCCGTGATTTACCTCACTTTATTGGAGTGAAACTAGTGCGAGCGACTATTTTCATTGCCATATCTGCATTTGTTTCATCAATTAGTTTTTCAATATGGTACTCCAATCATTTGGAAGATAAAGGCTACATTCAATGTAGTGGAGTACCGGTTGGATACATGCCTTTCATGGCAGTAAAATATGTTGTATTTGAGTCTATGTGTAAAAAATAACTTTGATGCTTATACTGGCTAAGCTCCCCAAATAGTCGATCTGAAGAAAATAAGATTACAACGGTCGGTAGTGACTATAGCCATGCCCCTACGAATAAATCACTCGTGTCGGCAGACAATAAAGTCTGATCAATTACATTAAAGTTTGTCACTTTTACTGGTTTATGTGCAAGTCAGAGGGGAGAGGCTCTGACTCGTTTCTGCCCCAAAGTGTGTTAACTCACCAGGCTGAGTAGTATTCAGCTACTTACGTTTGCCATACATGCGCTAATGGATAGGGAAAATACAAGACCTGACCCTATGACTTCCGGCTCTTAGTCACAAATACTAAATCACTGTGCATGATAAATCCGTACAAACTTGAATTAAACTTGTGAACAGTTAGTGCTATTGCTACCATATAATTCTTAACGTTATCTGGTATTTAAAATGGAAGATTTCACATTTGGTTCGATTCTTGCGAGTTTAGCTGCTTCTTCGTTGTTTGGCGGAGCAACCTATTTTTTTGTCAAAAAGAAAGCTTCTAATGTGCAAGACAATGAAATTGATGACACTGAGGTGCTTGGAAGCATTGAGCAGGAAATAGATATAGATTCAGCAACAGATAGCGCAGAACAACATCTTAGAGTAAGTAAAAGTCGTATTGAAGGTGGTATATCTCAAAAAATCAGTAAAAAAAAAGCATAACTCCTGAGGGAGAGGCAAGACCTGCTCTTGAGCAAATACATCAAACAGTGATCCTTAATGGTTCGAATGTTGAAAATATAGTAATTTCAAATGGTAAAGAAGAACAGCAATCGTATATCGATTACACACAACTATTGTTCATTTCTGATACGTTATTACATCAATTTAAGCCAAATAATCTCGAAAATGAGTTATTAGAATCCCAATCTGATTTTTTACCTATCACGGCAAGTGAAAGAGTCATTTCGCGCGAGGTCGACGCTAGAAAGCTTAATATTAAAGTGAGCGAGCTTTCTTCTACAGCACAAGGCACCAACATAATCATAGCCAATGGAGGAGCAGGAAAGTCGTCTGTTCTTTGGTCAATTGCAAGTAAGTTGGCAGAACATGAATACTTGATCCCCATCTTCATTCCGATAAAAGACTTCCCATCTGTAACTGATATTAATAAATTCATCAACGAATTGTCTTCTGGTAATGGTTTGAGAGACATAGTTAAGTTGGAAAATGTAGTATTTTTACTTGATGGCTTGAATGATATTTCGGGAGGTGTTAGACAGGATAGTGAAATCCGAAAGCTGTTAAGTTTGTTGTCTAATTCTATATCTATCATAACATCTAGACCATTAAAAATGATTATTAATGCTACATATTGGGATTTAGAACTTCTTGATGCAAATCAGGTTAATGATTACCTATCGAATTGTAACCTAAGTACTCCTAATAAAAGTCAACATATAGTAGATATACTCCGCTATCCACTAATGCTAATTTTATATGTCTCTATGCGTGGTAGAGTAAATAATGTATCAACATTATTCCAAGAATATTTTTTTCACATAACTAATGACTTCACATCGCCTGTTGATATTCTTAAGTCAGTTTCTGAAACAACAGCTACTGCTTACTACAATAACGAATTAAATAGTTATTCAGCATTCAACGCTACGTTTAAGTCAAATTATAAAAAGCACTCTGGTGATGAATTTTGTGGTGATATAAGCTCACTTGGAATCTTGAGTAAAAAGAACAATCATATCTCACCAATCCATGATTTATATTGGGAGTGGTTGGTTGGGTGTGGTGTCTTATTTGATTGGAGCGAGAACAAAAGGCATGTAGAGTGTGATTTGAATCTTAGGAAATGTATTTATATATCCCTTGGGACGTCAATGCTACCTTTACCAAGTGAGAGTGAGTTAACACAATTAGTCGACTTGGATATCATCTTATCATCCTATTTTTTAAAAGAGGTAAACGAAAATTTTAAATATACAGGATTTAAAAGTATTCTTGAGCTGAAACTCCACGAAAAACTATCATCTCCACTAGCTTTTGAAGCATTCCGAGCGATCAAATCTGTATTTATATCTTGTAATGGAAAATTACTTAGTCATGCATTTGGTAAGTTAAATAGTTTAACTGAAATGAAGTTTAAAGTTAATAGTATTTCGGAGGTGATTAATGATGATTTCATATGGCAAAATAAATGTGTTGTGTTAGATTATCTAAAGAACAATGAGTTACCTTATGTGATAATGTTCCATATAGAAAATATGCAATCTGACCGTTGGGGCCTATGGAGTGAAGAAACCTTCCTTTGTGGTGAAATTAAATTTAATCAAGCTTCGAGGATTTACTTTTCCTCGTCAAAAAAATTACCTACTTGGATTAGAAATAACTTTAAGTCAATTGAGCAACTTGAACTTATATATTCATTGAGAAATGCAGCAAGGCTAGGGGTTAATGAGGAACTTGCAAAATGGCTATATGAAAACTTTAATGAAATAGCAGACTTAAGTAAAGGTGGGAGTTTAGTTTTTAATATCATGGATGTCATTGAGAAGTGTGGTAATCAGACACTGATCGAGCAAATAGTTTCTGACTATTTTGAACTGGATGAAAAAAAACAAGAATATTTCATTTTCCTATTTGAAAAAGTCCACCTTAATTTTCTTCTTCCGCTTAAACACAAATTGTTTGATTCTGCATTGCGCATTCACGAAAAATCTAAACTGTTTTCTATTTTAGTTAATGAATTTAGTGATGTTGAAATTGAAGTATGGATCAACTCTGAAAATGAAAGGTATTCTGATCTCGGATGGTCCGCTATAGCAAAATCAAAAGGTTTAGAAGTTCTGGAACGTATCATAGATAGCTTACCTGCTAGTTATGCTGGGGTCCATATGATCCCACCTCTTAGAGCGTTGCATGAAATAGATAACTTACCTCACTCAATCGAAGATGTACTTATGTCTAAGTTAGGTTCGCCAATGCAACCAATGGCGACTCAAGATTTTATTTTAGCCATGTCAAATATTAAACCTCACGGCATATTAAGAGTAATGAATATGATTCTTCAGTCACCTCATATGATGGGAACGTATCATTTTGGAATATTCTTAAAAGAGTATTCTAAATGGTCTCGGGTAAATAAATGTGAAATCATGGCGGTAATTGATGGCCGCAACTTCAAATTTATAGATGGTATTTTATATTTAAATCTTAAGTGCAAAAATGATGAACTCGAACGCTGGACTGAATTAGCATTGAGTTACACTAGTGATCCTCAGGTATTTTCAGTTATTAAGGATAATGTTGCTTCAAAACTTTATTTTGATGATCACTTTAGCCGTTTTAAACCAAAGGTTTTTAGTGAGTCTATCTGTAATGTTGTTGCTACTATTTACGGTATCAATTGTGTATATAATCTTTATAAAGAGATGTTGGATAAACTCCCAAGCCATTTAATAGAGGAGTTATTTACACTTTACTCAGGAAAAAAACAAAGGGAATTTGATGCTTTTCTATATAGTGTTTCAACTTTTCCACGAAAAGAAAGCATTAGTTATTACGAAAAAATCATTGAAATATCAATTCAAGCAAATAAAATCACTCATGAAAACGTCTCTTATTACTTGGAGATATTATCCCCCCTTGATCGAAATGAAGTAGTTAATCTCATTCAATGTTACAACTCAGATATTCCCGATGTGGTAAATAACTTTATTAGAACGCTCGAAGAAAGAATGGGCGTGCAGATAGTTGAAGAATCGTTGAATCTAAAATAAATATCTGTAGATTTAGAAGAAGATGACGGGCGGGATCAGGTCTTGTATTTTGCAAGTTAAGGTGCGTATCAAATTTGGGCTTTGAAATAAACTAAGGTACTTTTTCTAATCCAAGACTGGTTAACTAGACTCAATGCTCTAGCTTGTTTATGTCCAGGTACGGCTTAGAGTGATCGCTCTAAGTCGTTATTGCCCCAAAATTGCTTAGATTAAATACTCTACACAATTCAGAGGGCGTGCGTTTTACCTACGAAAACTTATCCGATTGAGTTGAGAACTTAATATTCCCGTAATTAGGCGACATCTTGAAGCCTAGGTTCCCTTCATGTGACGTAACTTATTGATGATCACTTGATCTAATATGAGAGGGGCTGCAAAATTGAGGGATGAAAGACGTCAACTAGTCGGCTAATAAGCGTTGAGTTACAAGGTTCATCTAGAGGTAATATGTTAGATAGATATAGTGAAAAATTAGCAATAGCACTGCAAGAAAAAGGTATTCCAGAGGATAAAATTGCGGAAGTAGTTGACTCTGGATATGCTTTTTGTCCTTCTCTAGGACCAAATGTAGTGATTGACCAAATGTACGGTCTGAAAGGTAGTTCTAGTTGTTTTGAGCTAGATGACTTTGTTACTTACCTAAAAGGGGATAGAGCTCCTTTTATAAAACGACTTCCGTTTGCGCAAACCTCAGAAGCATACAGTAGTTTACCTTTGCTTGATTTGAAACACTGTACTTATGTCGTAAAGAACATGGATGATATTAAAAAAATACTAACTGATGATAGGCGTAAGCATTATATCTCCAGAGGTGCGCTTTCATTTAGAGGTCAAACACAGGAGTATACATTTAAACGGAAAGTACCAAATCCACTTAGATCGGATGCTGATGGTAAAGAGATATCTATATTCCCTGGAATTTTTAGACAAAACCCAAACAGTTTTTATTCATTTTCAATGCCTTTTGAAGAAAAACGTACAACAGAGTTTTTGTTGCATGAATTGGAGCCTGATGATCCTGAAATTTATACATATGCTCCTTATTCGTATGATTTCATGAGGGTTGAGCAACATTATGCTTCTCAAACATCTGGTTTAGATATTTCGTTTGATATTGAAACGGCCATATTTTTCGCAACGTATCAATTTGTCGCAGATGAAAATAATGTTGCTCGACATACGAAAATCAGGAAAGGTCAGCATAAGGGAGTGATATATGGGTTTAAATTTACTCACCCAGCCGTAAATAAGTCTCAATATTATATTGATAACTTTGATTTATTTAAAACAAATAAACCTGAACGTATCTTGAGACAAGACTGTGGTTTACCACTTATTGCCTCCTACGAACGTAATATTGCTATGACAGATATTGATTTTGTCATGTATCTTCATGAAGATTTTGACTATGACGGTGTAAAAACTCCGAAATATATGTTCCCTGATGAGAGTGAAGATAAATTTTATGGCAAATTAGTCGAGCTTAAGAAAAAACATCCCGATCTACTGTCTAATATTGTTGAGTATGCGAATTAGCATCAAGAAAAAGTAACATACAAAGCGTTTAAGACGGATTCCCAACACTTGGCATTTTCGGCTTATTTTAGGTTAAGTGTTATGTCACAATGGTTTAGGCAGGGTGTTGCTCACCATTTAACACGGCGTTGATATGCTTCAGAGGAATTTATTAAGAATGTACGTCTATAGATATCGTTCCCCAGGACTTTTATCTCAAAAGGGGCTCATGTATGACGAATGGTATTTTGCATCTAGGGAAGAGTTAAATGACCCTATCGATATGCAGTCAAAGTTTGAGTTTCCAGAGGGCAGTAAAAATACTTGGTTTCGCGTGATTAAGTCACTATGGCAAAACGAATTTTGGTCAGAACTAGCAGCAAGTTACTTTAGCAGCATATGTCCTATTTCAGTGGAGCAACTGCTTGAAGAGTACGATCAACACTCAGTAAAGGTTGTTGAAAGTATATTTAAGAATTGCCAAATCAACATAGCTGATTTGCAGAAAATTGGAGAGTTGCAAAAGCAACTTAAAGCTCTTTTGTCTCTTTATGCTCCTAGTGCTGGGTACTCAGTTTCCCTGTCAACCTGTAACAATGAAATGCTAATGTGGTCCCACTATGCATCGAGTCATGCAGGTTATTGTTTGATCTATAGACCAATTGATGGCTCTCTATATCAGTGTCCTAGCCGAACGAAAAATAGCTTATCAGTAAGTAGGGGGCATACGAGTTCAATTGGTAATGGATTTAAGGTGAAAGCTATTGAGTATGAAAACCAGTTAGAATCCATAGATGCTTTTTGCCTGTTACCTTCCTACAACACAGGATATAAGTTTGAAACTGAGGAAGAGGTACAAGAGAAGCGACAGCGAAGGCAAGAAGAATGGGAGAAAGTGCGCCAGCCTGATGATCCAACTGGTAAACAA
>SPKZ01003738.1_pt1 | contig 10157 bp, 7 predicted proteins | sample 2456571 | NCBI WGS metagenome assembly SPKZ01 (sample SAMN11192286, study PRJNA482655) | marine metagenome | biome: ENVO:00000447; feature: ENVO:00000244|ENVO:00000211|ENVO:00000569|ENVO:00002023; material: ENVO:00002151; isolation source: ocean water from marine abyssalpelagic zone ...
AATGCTTGGCTTTTAAAGCGTCCTTCCCAAAAACGACCTGTACACTTATCTTCTTTGTTTGCCATGCGGGCAATGGGTTCATTGAGGGCTCGCAACTCTCCTGAAAACGTTAGCAGCTAATATCACTTAATCGACTTCGATATAGAGCAATCGAATGCTTTAAACTGTTAACTTCGAAACTTTCTATCACTTCACCTTTAACAAACTTTTGAGTGACTTCAGTTCCCAAAAATATTTGATGCCAGTGCTCAACGACTTCTTTGTCAGTCCAACGATTTGACTCATAAATATCAACACTAAGAACAACATGTAGATGATTAGACATCACCGCATAGGCTGCAATATCTATTGCGAACACCCCAGCTAATTTCAGTAACTGAGATTCAACCCAGCCACGCCTATGGTCATAGTTCTTACCAGTAAGTTCATCATCTCCCAAAAGGAAGGCTCTTCTGGTTACCCTACTACAGCAATGGTACATTGGCGTGTCTTCAATACTGACTTGAGTTCTTCTTGGACGCGGCATAACAACCTCCCATTAAGCTCTTCATTAAAGCTTAGTAAGAGGCGTAAAGATATGCCATTAAGTTTGGGTGGCACTGTTTATTTCTTTGTAAGAGGAGTAAAGATATGCCATTAAGTTTGGGTGGCACTGTTTATTCGTTTATTACTGCCGCGCTTGGACATAGCAAAAGATATGGCTGTCCTATCTTTTTTTGCTTGGACATAGCAAAAGATGTGGCTGTCCTATCTTTTTACGTTAGTTCAATATTTCCATTTTTAAATTTAACCCTTACTGCTGAAATTTTTTCAATAGCTAAAGTATCTTTTTCTAATAAGTCATCGGTATAATAAAATTTTGAATCGGATTTATTTATATGATTTGCTTGTTTTGATACCCACTCTAATCTACTTGTAGTAAAAACGACTTTATCAGCAAGGAATAAACGACTTAAAACGGAAGGTATGTAAGCCTTTCGATCAAATGAGTTAAAAGGGTTGCCAATTGAAAGTAGCGTCAAGCTATTTAAATTGGCATTTGAATTTGCTTTTTGAGCTGACTTATAAATATTCGTAGGCATAAAGACACCTACATCAATACCTTTCTTTGTGGCTTCGAATGCCATCTTCTTGTCAAATGCCGAACTACCAAAGAGGATGCTAAAATGAAGATTGTGACAATAATCAACCAGCTTTTTCACTAATTCAATTTCAACCGAATTCGGCTTGGAACTTGAAATTATTGAAATATCATAATTTTCGATACAGGTATTATTTAAACTAAACAAATATAGATCTTTTTCTGTAAATAATCTTAACCTATCAGGATAATCCGCTGACTTGCTAGTTATAGTATTAATACTTTCTTGCGCTAACAGCCTATTATTTTCTATATCGTTTAATTCAACTTTACCAGCATTTTTAGAGCTATTAGGTTCAAAAACAAGAATCTTATGCTGCGAATCAGAAAGGTGATTTTCAATAAGATGTTTAACCTTTTCCCAATCTAAACCTCCATGGCCACACCCTAAGGCTGGTAAAGTAATTGTTGAATATTTTTTTTGTTTTAAATACTCAGATAACCACTTTAGTCCGCTTTCGACATATTCATACTCAGATGGTTTTCTCCAATGGTCTTTGGTCGGGAAATTGATGATCTCAACTTCTTTGGTGAACATGTCGTCATTTTTCCACACGGAAGGTATGCCTGGTCGAATTAGACCTTGTTTACATTCTTTCGCATATTGCTTAAACATATCAGGATATTTTTCTTTGAAAGCTAGCGCTACTCCAGCGCCCATAACTCCAACACAGTTGACAGTATTAACTCTGACATCCGCGTCAAAATCAAAAAAATCACCCTTAACAAACTCAATCATTCGAACGCTTCCATAATTTTTTCATGTGCCTCTTCCCAATCCAAAACTCTATCAGTATACCATGGTGCATGTATCGATATGACATCTGCTTTTGCCAGTGCGTATAGCATGTTTAAATCAGATTCAGTTTTTAATATTTTATCCATCTCTGTCAAGTTACGGCCTGATGTTAAATGATCACCAAAGAAGTCATGATACATAACTAAAAGTACAACTTGCCGAATTTCTTTTTTTGAAATAGAATCAATATCTTCAACCAATATTCTTTCTATGTATTTTGCAGATTTTCTTGGGTGGTCATCATCAACTTTCTGCTTTCCATTAGGCCAACGATTTTTTGGCCCCTTTCCAACATCATGAAAATATGCAGCAAGTTCGACAACTAGCCTGTCTTGTGTGCTAAGGCATTTGTATTCGTCACTTTCAATAAGGTTTTTAACAACTTTTCTAGTATGATTCTCAACATTTTCACTATGAACTTTGTTATCTGTTGGTAAATCTACAATACCTTGTAATTCCTTTACACATGAAAAGTCATGTCGAATTTTATTCAGCGCATCATTGACATCATCAAATAGATATGATGATTGAACCGCCTTTCTTTTTTCATATATTCTTTTAACTATATTTTTAAAAGTCTCTCGAGTTATTTCAGGCCCTTGAACTAAGGAGGAATTTTTGTCGTAATTAAAATCAAAGTAATAATGGTAATACCCATTTTCACCATCAAAATACACAGGGGGACACTTTACCCCACTTTTTTCAAATGAGCTTTTCACATAGTCTTTATAGTTATTATTCCAAACAACAATGTATGAAATATCACTAAGGTCAAACTCTTTAAAATGTAGAGCTTCTGCCATTTTTTTATGTTTATCTTCCTCACTTGGGGACTTCCAAGCTTTACTCTCTATGTTGCCCCAACTAAGCTCATCTAGTTTTGAAGGGCAATCATAAAACATAGGAGGTTCATCTTTTCTATTTGCAGATTTATCTGTAAATACGAATTTCTCGCTATTCAACTTATCAATTGAAACTGCAAAATATATAAAGTATGGCTGATCATAATTTCTAGATTTAATAAGGCTTAGAAACATAGGTGTTCTAGAATTAAAATAAAATGGTACATAGTCATGGACGTGGCCTTTAGGTCCACATGTAACTTTCATTTCGTGTCTAGTACGCTGTATATCGGGTGAAGCTACATTTAAATGTTCTATATCCCGTACTTTTTTTTCATTTGTACTTAATAACCCATTAGTTAAAATTTCTTCAAGATTATCCAAGTGAGTAAAGTGAAAAAAATATTTCCCTTTGTATTTATCCGAAATAGTCATCTAAAAATCCTTAATGAAGATTACTAGGCTAGCAAATCAGGGTCAGAGTAACTTTATCACTTGGTGCTTGCATGTGGTCACTGAGCAGACCCTTTACAAGCTAATGATTGGCTTTTTCTTCCCTGAATGGCGTTCCCTTATCGATGTAAGATTTTGCCCTGCGTTTCCCTAACTGCACACACATTAACCTACTTTTACTCTTGCTTACAATAGTGAATTCAACACCTCCATCACATATTTCTAATTGAAATATAAAACTCTGTGTTTTGCCCTAGCTTTCTGTTCTTGTTCTGTTTTCTGTTTGGTTTATGGAGCTGTTTACGGCGGGCAGGCTGCTTCTTTCTGCTTTCAAGTCGCTATGAATTGTGTGGCGATAAAATGTCTAGCTATTGTCTAGAAGAGGGGGGAAGTCCGCTCACATTTATTACTACCGCGCTTGGACATAGCAAAAGAGCTAAAAGCTAATGTGTTCTGACCCCTTTATTTCTTTATGCTATAGGAATTTGCTTTTCTGGGGTAGTCGTTTTTTATACAATTCGCAGTTAATTATTTGATATGGTTTGAGATTTGTCACGTCCACATCATGGCCTTCATCATCTTTGGTTATACATTTCAACTTCTGATGTCTAAAAAAACTCTCTCGCCTCGTTGATATTTATACCAACAAGGTATCGCGTTTCAGCTGTCAGAAAGATGAACCAATAGCTAATGTGTTCTGACCCCTTTATCTTAAGGGGTCGGAGCGAATAAGGTTATCAGAGCCGAAATCGAAGCCCATCTAAATGTAAAATTCGGCCACCTAAAACCAGGTCATCCAATAAAGCCAGAATAATCAAAAGAGCTAAAAGCTAATGTGTTCTGACCCCTTTATCTGTCAAGAGTGCCTGTTTGTTGTTGACACAGGGGAGTCCACATAAGATGCGGCTGGATCAATCAAGACACCCATGATTAACAATCGTGGGTGTCTTGGTTATATCTATCCTGAACAAACTGAGTTGAGGTAACTTAAAGGTTAGTAGAGGATGCTCTAAAGCTCAAAATATATGCCTGTCCCGTCTTTTTTGCGATCCTTATACGTTATGGGCTTAACGTCCAATACCAAGTGAAAATTATATTCCCTACAACACCAGTGACAACACCCACTACGATTGAAGATATAAACGACACCCACTTACGTCCATATTTTGCATCTGCCTGTACTTTGTACTGCTCTGATTTTTTTGTTAAAAGAATATAACTTGGCTTTCTTGCATCTCCACTTGTCTCTGCCCAGATACCGAGAAATATAGCCACAAAAAGTGAGAATATAGTAAAAACAAAGACAGAAAAGAAATACTTCCCCCAAAATCCGCTAGCTGTAAGCTCAAGCAACGAGTTTAGTTTTAGATCAATATTCGATGCGTCAGAAATTATTGGTTTTAACAAAGCCAGTTGTTCTTGGCTAATGTTACCTGCCGAGTAAAAGCACGCGATAATAGAGCATGAAAAAAATATTAGCGCTAAAAATGTTGATATAATGCCAGAGTGCTTCCGAACGAAAGCCCTAGATGTACTCTCAGGAAGAAGGATATGTTTGATATGACCACTTAAAAGCGATTCGATATCAGCCCCCCAAGTTCTTGCTGTATGCTCTACACGAAAAGATATATGACCCCCACCTATGAATCTTGATAGAGGAATAACTGGCGAATCTTCAGAATCAAATATAGCTATTCCACCTGATGCTCTTGTGACGAAAGACGTCTCTATAACTTGTTTTTCAGGGTGCTCACTGTCTTGAAATTTAACTAAAAACGACCAGCTAAGGTGAGCCTGAGTTACGATTAGAGGCCTGACCTCCGTATAACTTTTGAAGTCATCAAGGCTATTAAGTAAAACAGTTGAGTTATCATCAAAAACAAGCCTAATTGTAAACTGAATCAAATTAGCTTGGTTTTGCTGTTTAACTCGCTGCCCGACAAGATTATACACACCCTCTATATCTTGGTGTGATATTTCAAATGATCCTGAATATGCTTTTGATATGGTTTGCGGTTTTCCAAGAAGGCTGCTTATAAATGCACTGAAATTTTCAGGCTCACAAGGCAGCGAAATTGCAAACTGTTGCTTTTCTTTTTCTAATAGATCTGAACCCAACTTAATACTCCTTAATAGTATCGAAACCCATAACAGCTCTATAGTGCGCATGCGCACATATTTTATTAACGCGCATAGAAAATCAGGGTCAAAGTAAACTTTATCACTCGGTGCTTGCATGTGGTCATTGAGTAGACCCTTTACAAGCTAATGATTGGCTTTTTCTTCCCTGAATGGCGTTCTCTTCTTGATGGAAGAGTTTGCCCTGCGTTTCCCTAACTGCACACACAATAACCTACTATGATGAGTGAATTCAACATCTCCATCACATTTTTCTAATTGAAATATAAAACTCTGTGTTTGCCCTAGCTTTCTGTTCTTGTTGCTGTTTTCTGTTTGGTTTATAACGGATTAATCAAGACACCAATGATTAACAATCGTGGGTGTCTTGGCTATAAACAGTGGGGATCCCTCAGGTTTTGACCCTTTATCTGAATAATAAAAAGAGCTAAAAGCTAATGTGTTCTGACCCCTTTATCCTAAATTATTCTTTAATTAGTAAGGTCACAAATTATCCATCCTGCATAATTAGACTTGTTTATGTGCTCAGTTGGAAATCGTGATTTATCCATTGCAATACAAAGTAAGTGCTCAGGTCTTGAGAATGCAACATAAAGCATCTTCATAAACCCTTTTTTTCTTACAGCTGTTGGTTTTACTGTATTTTCATTGAGAATGTAATCAATTAAAGTACCTATATCAAAATTATAATTTTTTGTTTCTAATACAAGTGTTGCGGCATGCGTTTCGCCTTTGACTGAATGAATAGTAGATACTTCATTTTCTACTATTTTTCCGTTAATATTTATTATGACTCTATTAGAGCAAGTTTCATTTTTGGGATCACCTGGTTCAATAGAACTTTCAAAGAGAATAAAATCCCGTTTAACTGTTGATGTTTGCATACCTGTTAATACTAATAACCTTGCAATAGTGTCATTCCATCGAGTTACATCCATTGAACTATCAATAAGCCCTTTAACTAACATATTGAAGCCAATGAAATTATTTGAATCTTTTAAGTATTTACGGATACTTGTTGTGGAGTAAAAAGATTTGGAGTTATCTGAAAAAGTTAATTCACAGTCAGCCATACGTCCACATCTTGCAATACCACTTAAAACCATATGGTATGCTTTATGGTTGTCTCTTAAGCGTTTTGCTTCATAGAAATAATGAATGAGTTTTTTTGGTTTAAATTTATTGGTATTATTATCTTTATCAAAGGAGTCGAGATAGTGGCAAATTGTTAAGCTATCTTCTTTTCTTTTCCCTACAGCACCAACAGTTTTTATGGGTTTAACGCAGTCAATAGGAATAGCTTGTTCACACAATCTAGCAAAGGCATTGAAAACGTTATGCCTAGAATTATCATCAACTAAAAAAATGGTATGTGGAGAAAGGCTTGGTTCTGTTTTATTCGAAGTGAGGTTTATACGGTTATAACTTAAACTCTTTGCTAGTAAGGCAATTGAATTGCCAAATCGATGACTGTTTTCAACCTTATCTAATACAACTGTATTATAAGTTTGGTTTTCTTCGCCATTACTACTATAAATTGATTGATCAGGGTCACCAAACCTCTGATACTTCACATTCTCATGCTGAAATATTTTATTTAATAATTCATCTTGAAATCTTTGGGTATCTTGCATTTCATCAATAAATACGACGGGAAATCGATGACGAATGGAGTCTAGTAATCCTGGGTTTTTATGAATGGACTGATCAGCGAAAGCATACATTTCATGGTAATAATAATATCCACTTGTCATGAGTGTCTCTTTCGCTGTTGTTAATTCAGTATAGCTATTTGATGTCGATACAGAATTAAACCCTGGTACACTTAGCTCTAGCTCTCCCTCTCCCTCAATAAATTTATATTGTAAACCTTGTAACGATGTTATGAATTTATTTTCAAGATAAGTTCTTGTTCCTCGACTAAGGAGGTACCAAGCTTTCGTGTTGCACATTTCATCATCTATATGATTAACACAATAGTCGTTAGAACGGAGAATTGGTATTGCTAAATATTTATTTATAAATTCCTGAATAGTGCCAATGAAGTGTGGGTAAGATAGCAATTTCACACCATCTGAATTTTTATTAAGACGATCTATAATTTCTTGTTTAGCAACATTTGTGTGTGTCAGAACACAGACACCTTGATGTTTTCTTTGCCATTTTTTAGCTATGATAAGCAATTTTGCGGCAACCATAGTCGTTTTTCCACTACCAGGGCAAGCCTGTACGTCATCAAAATTTTTTATTATGTTTTTTCTTGTTTCATCAAAAGTAAGGCCTAACTCTTGTTCAATTTCATTGATGTCAGCATCATTAATATTAATCATTTTGACTAGTATCCGTATTAACTGCTGTTGGTAGTATAGGGAGCGGTTCTGTTACATATTCAATGGCATCAATTATATAACTAGGTAGCTTACTTCTTAATAGTTCTGGCTGGCTTTTGTACTTGGATAGAATATTTGCAAGTAAGTAGCTTACTTCACTTTTAGCGTTTCCTTTACTTTCAATCATCTCATATAACTGAACAGACCTAATTTGGTTATTAGTGTTTAAACTATCAAATCCTTCTGAGGTTCCATTTACAGCAAGATAAACTTCTTCTGCTAATCCATATTTCGCTAAACAAAACTCAAATGTCCAATCATTGGATATAAATGTTTTAACTAATTCTCCGTCATGCTCTTTTTTTGTTGCTTTCTGCGCATCTATTCCGGCTTGATCAAGCTCGTTAAGCCAGTAACGAATGTTCCCACCTCTGCCGCTACTATTTGGTTGTTTCTTTATTTTAAACCCATGAGTATTTCCATCTATCTGCTCTGCTTCATTTGGCCATAAGTCTAGATCTGTAACACAGGCAACTTTTATAGGTAAAGGACTCGGGTTTGGCAAGCTAGAATTTGAACGATAGATTTTAGCATATCTCTTTCTTGATAATCCATTAACACTTACTAACGATACTCCATAGTCTTCCAATGGCCGGTCTAGTAACTCCGCTATTACCGGTAACAAAACGACTTCAGCAACACCTTCGACTAAAATAACACCTTTTGCAAAGAACATATTGGCTTTTGTGGAATCCAAAAACTTTTCCAAAAACACATAATCATCAGGTGCTAACGCCGTATGATTTTCTCTAAGTGGGAAAGCTTTACCGTCCTGCATTAAAATCAAACTTTGAAGTGGTGCTTTTGACGCTAGAACCGTGCTATGAGTAGATAATATGCATTGCAGATCACTATTCTCTTCACGTAGGTATTTTATGAACTTTAACTGTAGTTGAGGGTGAAGATGTGCTTCTGGTTCTTCGACTAATAAAAGAGGGTATTGATCTTCTTCTTGTTTAATCAGCATCAGCTCAGTCGCCATAAACAATAAACTACTATAACCTAGACCGTGCTTAATACCTGTTCCATCAAGTTCGAGAGTAAGCTTCTCTAGAATTGACTTCAAGGCAAATGTTTTTTCAGCTTCATTCATATCTGTATAAGCTTTACTACCCAGTAAGCTTAATACTGGGGAAAATACATTTGATTTAAATGTTAAGGAGTTTAGTAGAACAGCAATACTGCTTTGTGCAGTTTGAATTGATAGATCCGCTTGAATTTCATTACTTGCAGTTGTAAGTAATTCGATAATACGTTTAGTGGCAGCGTTATCACCAGCAAGGCTGCTGTTACTTCCTAATATTTGTGACAACCTCGATGATCTTCCTGCTTTCAATTCAGCTTCTGCATCACGAAGAGGTTTTAAGTATGTGGTGGCTAGGTAGTCACGAATGTCTCGTTCAATTATTGGCCCATCACCATTTTTTCCTGAATGAATTTCAGTTTTAATATATTGAGTTTTCTTTGAGAAGTTTCTAGTTAGTTTTGCTGTAAGTGTTATATAGAGCCGAGATTCATTAATTTGATCAGCGTTTTCTTCTGTTGTTAAGTGTTCGAGAAAAATTCCTGACTCACGTACAGATAAACCAATAAACTGTAATTTTATTTGCAGTTCACTTTTACCACTTAAAAAGTCAGTGTCAGTAATTGAGACCCATTCAGCAGAGTTAGTATCAAGGGCTATCCTTATAGCATCAATTACAGAGCTTTTACCGGCATTATTTTCACCAACAAGTAAATTTAAACCTTTATTAAAGCCAATAAAAAAGTCTTTAAACTGCCTGAAGTTTTTTGCTTTTAACTCTGATAAATGCATTTTATCATCCAATAATAATTAATGGTGCCACCCATTGTTCAATCTAACTGATTGGGCAGAAATAACTAAGGCACCCACATTTAAAACTAACTAATTGGGTGTTTTTGGGGAATGGCTTTCGTTGCAAAGCGTGAAATAATCGGGAGGAAGATTGATATGAATCAATTGCTTGCGCTGTCCTCTCTGCATTTTCTGCAAAGAGTCATAGCTAGCTGGTCTTCATCCCTGAATGGCTATTCTCTACCTCTTATTTCAGAGCGTTGAGTGTGCCTGCGTTTCCCTAATTGCACACACATTAACCTACTTTTAGTGTGGGATTCAACACCTCCATCACATATTTATAATTGAAATATAAAACTCTGTGTTTTGCCCTAGCTTTCTGTTCTTGTTCTATTTTCTGTTTGGTTTACGGCATGATTTACGACAAAAGGAACGGAGCGAATAAGGTCAAACTATCTTGTAGAACATCAAGTGTAGGTGCGGCTGTGACCGTCCGTGACATGGCCGTTCTATGACATCCATGTCACCACGGCATTTGTGAATCCATTCACATCAGATGTCACGGCCGAGGCTATAG
>SPKZ01022044.1_pt1 | contig 10151 bp, 11 predicted proteins | sample 2456571 | NCBI WGS metagenome assembly SPKZ01 (sample SAMN11192286, study PRJNA482655) | marine metagenome | biome: ENVO:00000447; feature: ENVO:00000244|ENVO:00000211|ENVO:00000569|ENVO:00002023; material: ENVO:00002151; isolation source: ocean water from marine abyssalpelagic zone ...
AATTTTGGATTTGACCTAACCGTACAGTTGATTAGGTCAGCAAAGAGCAATGAAGCAGACTTTAGGATTAACGAGTTGCTAACTTCCGCTAAGCGCACTGAGTTGCCATTGTTTTCTTGCGGTTTTGTGAAGATCCACAAATGCCTGTTTTTATTGTCAACATAGCTAGGTAGAGGCTCTCAAACGAGCAACTTGCGTTGGACTGTAACCTCGTCTTAGCATGTCAACTTCGGACAATAATGCTGTAAACGCTTGTCCTGGTCCTTCGGTGACATAATGACTGCCTTTAGCTGTAATAATGGTGTTCTTTGATATCTTATCAATAGCAGATGTAGCGACGTAATCACCAGTGCTAAAGCGACCACTAGGGTCTTCAACAATGTAGCCCCAAAGCAATTGTCCTACGAGGTTATCAGCACTATCGATAATTTTTATGATGTACCAATCCCGAACAATCGTTTGCATTGTCTGTCCTTGTTCAATTAGCAATGTATTAAAAGTAGCTCTTAACGAAAGCAGCAATAAATTCTACGTGATACTTTTCAATAAACACTTCTAGTTCAGCATTAAATTGTGCATTGCGATGTGTTGGTGTTAGTAAAATAAAACGAGGAATCCCGAAATCACTTGTCGCACACTCGATATTGATAATTTCTATTTGAATATCATATTTGATTGCTAACGTATTTAGCTCACGTAATAGTCTGTTTGATGTAAAGACGTATCGATCTTGCAAAGTAGAAAACTCAGCATGTATCAATAATGAGTTGTATGTAGCTTCAGCGTAGTTCTGTAAGTGTTTTGCAAGCTGCATGAGTAACTAAAAATAATGTTTATGCAATTCTTTTAATGTATCAATATCAACAATACGCGGTAGCACTGCATCGGTACCACACGCAGGACAACGGGCTGTATTGCCGTTATCAATAAATCGAACTACATCACTACCATCGAAAGTTTTAAGGCAGTAAAAGCAAGCACACTTCGTATTTTGTATCGTTAATTTATTATTTATTGATAGGTCATGCATTTGTTCAACCGTCATCTTGAGCTCCTTAATAGTATCTGCTGTTCTTTTTCTTCTGCATATTTAATAAGTGCGTTATAACCCACTACACCTTGTTCTAACAGTATTTCTTCTGCTGTCATGCCACCAAAATAATTGAGCTTTTGATACATAAACCAGTTTGTCGCATCATCTTGATCTGAAAACCATACGGCGATTCGTTTCATTAATTGGAGCTGAAACTGATTTTTTATGTAAAGTTCTGTCGACGTAGCACTCATTATTTATCCATTTTTTAATCATTTTGAACTAAAAAATATAGCAGGATACTGTATTTTTGTACAGTATGCTTATCCTGTTTGAACGGAAATTCAGGAATGGTGTAACTACGCGCTACGCTTGTTGAATCGGAAAAATCGACAACAAAGTTAAATTGTCACTTTTTAAGATTTTCGCTGAAGAGCTGTGACATGGTCACCTTATAATACGTATGCCTTTTTCTTTCATTAACTCAACATGATCTCTTAAGTTTAAAAAGAAATTTGGGTTATGAACCCCCAGGGATAATGTTTTAATGCCCGCTTTTTTACACATGCGTTTAAGCTTGAATAGCTTTGCCAAGAGTTGCTCGGTGCTAAAACGCACGCCAGTTTCCATCGCATACAATTCTTTCAGGTTAAATTCGTAATCTGCTGTTGCTGCATCGTAGTGAAGGTAGCCGTATGCTTCAAATTTGCTTCGATAAGCCATAAGGGTGTCGTTTGCACGGCCCTTTTCTTTACTTTCAAGCTTAAAGAGTAACAATTGTCTGATCACATTTTCTTCTGCGACGCGAAAAATCCTTGGATGCTCGAAGTTAGCATGTCTTTTTTCAACAATAATTTCATCGTTATCGTCATAGTCTAAAATGCCCGAGAATTCTAATGCAGCTACGATAAGCGCGGCATGACGGTGAGAAAGACTGGTTAGTTTGTTGCTAAGTATTTTTTCAAAAATGAAATCTTTATGCCCAGCAGGGATCACATTTTGAACCGCTAAAGACAGTTGGTCGCGATGATAATCGAGGACAGTTTCAATTGATTGAATTAAGGTTTTGTGAGAGCCCACTTCTTTTGGATAAAAATAAATATCGGAATGCATATCTGTTCCTTAAAAAAGAAACGTCTCTCGCTGCGATCTTAATAAAGAACAAACAGAATGAATTTAAGTGTTAGATGCTGAATTTTTGACAATTCTTTAGCTATAGCGAGAGAGCAAGGTCGACACAAGACACATGTAAATATTGCATGAAGCAAGCATTGAGTCAACCAGAACAATATATCAGGAAAGCTCGTTGTGACTAAGTCACAACATCAAGATCTTCTTTCATTGTCTCTAATAAGGCTAAAACTTGTTTCTCGCCATTTTGTTTAGCCAAAAAACGCTTTGGACTATAATTTTGAAGTTGCGTGTTTTGAGTTGTAAGCCAAGCCAAAGTTTCTAATGGCTTATCAAGGGTTTCAGGAAAACAACTTAATACCTTTAGATGTACCTGCCTGTATTTACTTAACATATGAAATATTTCCAACTCAGCATCCTCTCTATCTTTTCGACTTTTAACAAGCATTGCTTCATATTCCATGTCGATAAGGCGCTTGATATATTCTCGTTTATTTAACTTGTTATATTTTGCTAAGTCAGACAGCTGACATGACCGATCGTAATCTAGTTCGATCGCATCTGTTGTTCGTGTAAGATAGTTTTTGTTTTTGTTACGACTCTTACTTTTACGATAAGCCGCTTTCATGCTTTTAATCTGCTTGTCGGTAAGGTATTTTTCTATCCATTTGTTCAGCTCTTCTCTGTCATCATAAGGCAGTGCACTTAATTCCTCTTCTGCGCGGTGATGCTCAGGACCCTCTATAAAAGCAAACTCTTTAATTAATTTAGTTTGTATCCAGTTCAAAAAATGTTGGTTTTGGCCTTTCATAACGACTCCTAATGCAAGTGTGACTTAGTCACACATTGGTAAATTATTCACCTGTGACTAAGTCACAACTGCTATTGTTTAATGCTTTTAGCATTTTTGCTAATGCTGTTTTACGCTTTAAAGTTGCGCCTTGCCGTTCGATTGCAGCTTCTAAATAAATTTTTGGACCCACAAGGTGCACTTCTTCTTCTGCGCGTGTAATAGCGGTATACAGCCAGTTTCGATCTATCATCGTTGAACTATTTATTGGCACAATAACACGCTTAAATTGACTGCCTTGCGCTTTATGTAAGCTCATCGCATAAGCAGGCTTGATTGACTCTAATAGTGTTTGCGTCAACTCAACTACACCTTTGCCTTCATCTTCATCTTTACCTACACCTGCATCTTTATCTTTACCTTCATCTTCATCTGAATCGTCAAGCAGTACTTCGCCGAAGTGGTGCCCATTCGCGAGTGACACCAATTTGCCTAAGGTGCCGTTTTGAATGCCTGCGTCCATATTGTTTTTCGTGAAAATAACCGGATCATTAAGTTTGATTGGCAGTGTTGAAAACTGTCCAAACAATTCAAATGTCAAATTTTCTGCATCGGGGTTTAATGCTTGCTGGCAGACTTCATTCAGTTTTTCGATGCCACCAAAATTGTTGCGCTTTTTATCATAAATCGCAGCAGTGATGCGACTTTCATCAGGATTTTGTTGGTACAGTTCAACGCACTTCGCTTCAATTTCTGATGCTTTGACCCAGTGAAAATGCACATTGCCCATGCTAAGCTCAGGCGGAATAATACCTTTCGCGACATATTGCGAGTACTCGGGAATACCTGTGCTGCATTCTTGACGTTGAACAATATTTAATGTCGCAACTGTGACGATACCACTGTTGATAATGTCATTGAGAATGAGACCAAAACCAATGGGTGGCAGCTGATTCGAATCGCCTACAAATAGTATGCGTGTGTCAGGATGTAGATGGTTAATGAGGCGAAACATATTGTCGACGTCTATCATCGAAGATTCATCTAACACCAGAACCGCAGGCTTAATTAACATTTTTTGATTTGGCATGATTGGTGATTCACGTAATAAGCGCGCTATCGTTGTGCTGAGATAGTTTGTTGATTCGTTCATGCGCTTCGCTGCACGTCCGCTGAGCGCTGCGCAATGCACTGGTATGCCTAATACTTTATAACCCGCTAAAATGCACTTAAGCACAGTCGTTTTGCCCGTGCCCCCACCGCCATTCACCACCATTACAGGGTTGCGCAAGGCACGATATATTGCCCGAATTTGACCCAGGGCTAATTTAAACTTCACGCTTTTAAGCGCTGCTCTGAATGCCGTTTTCAATTTAGGGCGCTGATAGCTAGTCAATGTATCTGTTGTGGCTAAATGCGTAATACGCAGTGCTATCGCTTTTTCTTTGATGTACGTCGCAGTTGACTGATACGTTTTATGCTCAGTGTCGTAGATGAACGTTTTTTTTGCATTCGCTTGTTTGATGAGACGAAATGCTTGTGATGCTAATTGCTCACTATTGAGCAATTTTTCTAATTTCGGTTTGATGTCTTTGCGCAAAGCAACGGTGTGACCTTTATTTTCATGGCGACGCAGCGCTGTTTCAAAGGCGGATATCAGGCGTTTTGAATCAGTGCTCGACACAGCAAAATTCTTTCTAGCAATCCGATCAACCACATCGAATTTCATGCCGAACGTGGACAGCAGATAAGGATTTTCTTTGATTAGCTCAATGCATTTTTCGTCGTGGTATTTTAACAAGCGCTGTTGAATATGTAATGGAATACCGATTTCAGTGAACCATTGAGCATGTTTGAGATTCTTGTATTTCTTAAACCCTTTGAACAAAGATTTGATTTTTTTAGGCGATAAGAACTTTGAAAAAGCAGCTTCATTTTCATCGTGTAAATGCTTGTAGATATCACCTTCAACGTTTATCCAAATTTCACGTGCCGTGTCTTCTGTGATCCCGTTGAAGTCTTTCTCTTGACCGATGAACAGAGCAAACGTTTCAGGGGAATCCGGCAATGTACATTCCAGTTTTTCGGGATCAGTAAAATGCGTCTCATATATTTTATAATACGCTGTTTTGTCAATAGTCCGCTTCTTAGGCTTACCTTCAACAGTCCAATGCTGACCAACAACCGGGGCAACTTGCAGCTTGTTTGTTTTTGTTTTGATGTAGACAATACGCTTTGCTGATTTGATGCGATGACTGCCTTCTTGCAAAGGCACACCTGAAAATGAGGCATGTCTTTCATCAAGCTGATAAACTCTAGTGACACGGATTGACTGCGTAATAAATTCTCTCATAAAATGATGTTCACTTCGTTCATCGCCTGTATAGATTCACGATGACATTCATTCTCTAGCGCGGCTTTCTCTAACCCTTGCTCAGCGTTCTTTAATTGCGATTCTAGCCGTCTATTTTCATTTTCCAAGTCCATGACCTCTTTTTCAAGCTCACCGATTCTTGTGGCGTTGTAAGCGTTATTACGCGCATCTTGATCGAATGGTATCGGATTTGTTTTATCTAACTTGCCACCAGGTATCTGTTTTGTTGAAATGGTGTCAACAACGGGCAGTGGCAGCAAACCTGCTTCTCTGAGTTTTTTGACAATTGTCTTTTCAAAGGCAAAAAACAAGGTTCTTACAGCTTCATTGCCATCTTTTTTAAGCACTTTATCGCCAAAGTCAGCCGCTTTACGCACCGTCTGTTTTTGTAACGTTTGCGTTTTTAAATTAATGAAAGACAAGAAGTAATCCAGTGAGTGCGATTCGAGATCACTCCACTTTTCAAATTTAGCGATGCTTGCTTGCTTCTGTGCTTGACTCATACTGACGACTCTTGTTTGATGCGGCTGATAGTTGTGCGTGATACGCTGTATTGTCGTGCTTGCTCACTGATTGATGACTTATTGGCTAATAAAACTTTTCTTATTTTCGCTCTGTCTTCATCAGGAATTTGTTTTGTACGCCCCATGTGCTTACCCGCAAGCGCAGCAGCTGCACGACCCTCGCTGGTACGTGAAACAATAAGGTCACGTTCTAATTCCGCGAAAACACCGATGAGCGACACTGTAGCTTTGGCAAACGGGCTACCATTGGCTGTATCAATGACACCGTCTAGTGTTTTTAGTGTCGCTCCTTTTTCGTGGATAGCATCAATCGTTGTAAGTATTGATTTTAACGACCTTCCGAGGCGATCTAATTTGGTGACTGTGACTATGTCACGCTCGCGTATGTAATCGAGCATCAGCGTTAACTGTTGTTCATTTTCATCTGAAACGCCGCTTTGCTTACCGTGAAAAATTTTTTCGCAACCAACGGCTGCTAGAGCGTCTAGTTGAAGCTTAAGATCTTGTTCAATGGTGCTAACACGTGCAAAACCGACAGTTGCCATTTGTATTCCTAAGTGAATTAAAGTTAAAACTTAAGTGCATCGTGGTAAGGCATGCACTTAAGTTAGCAATTAAGCTTAAGTGCATGCACTAAACGAGATATTTGTATTTAGTGCATGCTGACTGACTAACTATAGTCAGATCGAGTCTGATCGGAAGGGGTAAATTAAAAAATATTTACAAACCGAGTTTAAGCCGTGTCAGACTGTGCTATTTCGGACGATTGAGCTCGACAATAAGTTGTTTAACTTTTAATTCGAGATTGGCACATTTCTCTTGCTCTTGAGCGTACTGTATTTGAAGATCGGCATATTTGGCTGCTAGGTCTTTTTGTGAGTCAAGCACTTCAGATTCAACAGCTCTATCAAAGTATTCGTGTAAGTTTTTCTGCTCTGCTGCGAACAACTCTTTATCGCGTTGTTTTACTAATTCTTCAAGATCACCTTTACTCAATCGCTGACCAACGCCAAGTTTGTCACATCGACTAGTCCATAAACGAACCAATCGGGCATTTTCATCGCCAATAAATTTAACCAGTAAAGGCTCTCGGTCTTCTCGAATGTTTGAACGCTTAATCCCTAAGCCATCAGCAATTTGTGACGGCACCACTTTACGCTCTTTGATTTTGAGCTTTTCTAGTTCTTTAGGTTCGGTTTGTTTAATAAGGGTCTCAATCTCACCGATTCTTTTAGTAATCGCGAGATAGAGTTTTGTAATTTGATCTCTTGATTGTGCCCAGCTGGGTATTATCGGTGCGTCAGCATCTTTTTTAGTGAAATTATTCAGTGAAAAACGATCCATGATTATGACTCCATCTCGTCAAGCATTTCTTCTGCTCGTTTTAGCGTTTGTTTGGAAGCGTCAATGGCGCTGCTTTTAACATTGTCACCCATCAGGTTTGTGAAATTTGCGATCATATTTTGATGTGATACGGCGATACGGGTTATTGAGTCTTTGTTTGAATCTTTCGATGAAACAAAATTGATACACCCGCTACACAGCTCAAAGCAGCCATTTTTCAAAACCGGTGTTTGAGTTTTCTTATCAATACATTTAGCTAAGTGCTTCATATCCTTGCGCACCAAGCAATAACCATATTCGTGAGCTACAATGCTTTCAAATTCTTCAGCTAGGCTATCAACAAAATCGTCGATTTCTACTTCTGTTAAAATGGTAACGTCCATGGACTTACTGATGTAATAAGCCACCTTGCCGTGCAGGTCGCGCTTAAAGTCATCATCCATTGCTGCTTGGACATTTTCAGTGGCCAGTTTAGTCAATATTTCTTTCAAGTACTCTTTTTCAATTTGGTCACGTACTTCATCGGAAAGCTTGCCAAACACATAGTGGGTAGTGAAGTAACTGCCGTAGCTATGGCGGAAATGGCGACGTATAGCCTCAAACACATTACCCTCAAAACGTCGTAGGGCAAATTCAGCCCAGGTATGACGAAAGCGGTGCGGGTGAATGGAATCACAATGCTCCTCGAATTCAGGGTGTTTTTGAATAAATGTATTGTAGTTGACATTCAAGCGGTGTCTCAAAGAGCTTTTAGTTGCACTCCTACGGCTACTCCTAAAATTTATATGATTATTAAAATCTTTTGGAAAGAAATATCGGCCAAAGAGGGGGAGTTTAGCTTTATCAGTTCTTTTTCGTTTAACTATATAGCTTAGGCCACACAATGTATCAGCAACCTCTGCGAGCAATCCTGACATTTCACGCACCTCTATGATGCCGTGGTTGGTTTTTATTAATTCAGAATCAAAAACCCAAGTGCCATCTGCTTCCTGTTTATAATCATCTGCACAAATAGATGCGAGTTCAGATAATCTAACACCGCTCAAACAAAGAAATATAACAATGCACGCATCATGAACATTATTACAGTGTTTGCTTATCGATGCCTCATTCTGAAATGGGAACTCAATAGCACTGCCTGTAAAGTGTCGATTTAGAATGCTTGTAATCCCTTCGGCTTTTTCTCGAAGATCTAAATGAATGCCTTTGCCTGCGTTCATTTTTAGAATTTTATCAAAGCTTCCGCTTTCAATAGCTGAAGTCGGAAAGGGGTTTGACGAACGCTGATGTTCAAAATAATCCCTTAAGAAAAGAGTTTTCTTATCTTTTAATACTAATATGGCATCATGCAATAGTGTCATTGCGACTGGTAATGGAATAGAAGTCCAACTGTCTCCCTTAACCCAATCATGGTATGAAACATCATATGATTTTAGCTTCATTTCAACAGAGATTTTCAAAAAGTGCTTAGGGAAATCAAAGCAAATTCCATCAGAAAGTTCACCTTTCAATTTTAAGTTCCTGCTTCGCTGTAATATTAAACAAACATTTTCAAGTGCTCCTCGATTAAGAGGTTCTATTTCACTCTTGTTATCAGTCCATTCAATTTTGTTCTCTAATGTAGCCAGTATGAGCTCTTTAACATGAGACTCTGTCCAGCGTGATAGAGGTAACAATGGATAATGCTCACTAGCCCAAACACCAATGCGTAATAAAGAGTTTTTCCAGTGTGCTGATGTACCTCTTCTGGCACTTAGCGTTTGCAATTCAGTGTGATTCCATCCACCACAGAGAGACACAAAGCATTCTTTAATCCAGAACTGATACATTGGTGTTAATGATGAGTGATATAAGTCAACTTTATAATCTTCATCATTGACAATATCGCGCAATGTAAATACATTCTCAGTTAGTCGATTGACGAGAGGAGTTACATCATTTAATGGCTCGATATCATGTAGTTGTGTCCTTGCATTTGATATTTGATTTAAACTCATAATATTCTCCATTAAATTAAATCGCTAAATGAAAAGGTAAGATTTTTTGACATGGCTTTGCCTGCCACTTGAATGTCTTTAGAAAAACGGTCAAGTACAGCTTGCAAATAGACTTTTTCGCCAATTGCTCTTTTGGCTTTGGCTTGTGAATCTGGATCATCCATGAGCATCCGAGGTAAATGCTGCTCAATATGTAACATCTTCAATATAATTAATGCAGCTGTTAACTCATTTTCCACAAAAATGGTCTTGTCATCAGTTATGATTTCGCTGGTTAAGCCAATGTCTACGTCTAGTTCATTGATTAAGCTTTTAAAGTCTTCAGACGCATTTGCACAACCCAATAATTTTTTGGCTTCTTCAAAGTCTACAATTTGAGTGTTTTTCATCAGCTCACCAATTTTGAGAGCATCTTTTTGCATCAGGTCACCCACCTGTACAGGAAATTTACGTCTTGACTCAATCACTTCTCTGGCATTCGATCTATCATGATAGGTGTTGTGTTTGGTTTTAGGGGTTTGCCCCGTTAACTGCGCTTCAACTCGGCTATCACTAAAGCCTGAATGGTCTTCCGCCCCCTTTAAGGAAACATTTATCCCACCATCCATGGCAACACGTGATTGACCAATATACGTAGGATTTAGGCTTGCTATTTTCATTGAAACAATATCCTTCCTGCATATTTTGTCTTGCTTTTCTTTGTCCTTCTTTAAATTTGAATATGCTCGTTCTTGCTTTTGAGCTAGCTTATTATTTTCAATTATTTTACTTATTACCCAAAGGAAAGGCATTGCATCTTTTTCTGTTATATCTTTAATCAGGTCAGCTCTAGTATGCGTCCCATCAGTAATCAATAAACTAAAAAACGACGTCAAAACATCGTCATTTTTTCCGAGCTGACCATATTTGAGATGCGTTTGATATAAGTAGGGAAAAGCAACACCTTGAGCCTTTTGTG
>SPKZ01016717.1_pt1 | contig 10144 bp, 9 predicted proteins | sample 2456571 | NCBI WGS metagenome assembly SPKZ01 (sample SAMN11192286, study PRJNA482655) | marine metagenome | biome: ENVO:00000447; feature: ENVO:00000244|ENVO:00000211|ENVO:00000569|ENVO:00002023; material: ENVO:00002151; isolation source: ocean water from marine abyssalpelagic zone ...
AAGCGGGCATGCCCGCGACATGACGTTCTCCATTGCTGAACAAATCGCGCACCTAACTGCGGCGTTCACGCTGGAGCCAGGAGACGTCATATTTACCGGCACACCTGCCGGTGTCGGAGCCGGATTTGACCCTCCAAAATGGCTCAAAGCAGGGGATCGGGTGCGTGTAGAGGTCTCCGGGCTAGGACATATGGAACATGAAATCGTGGCTGAGAAAAAGGTAACGGTTTTGAATTAGTCCGTTTCGGCAGGAGACTGATTTATGCGTTTGCCGTTTCGCTCATTCTTGCTTGCGTCTGCTTTTCTGATTTCTGCGTGTAGCGGGCATCAAAGCACGGAAGACGCAGAACTCGTTATCGAGCCGCATCAGTTCGTTTTGATCCCGTGCGGACCCGTCACAGGTGATCATCCTTGCGCGCTCGCATCGATCGGCGGAAAACGAATCTTGTTCGGCGCGCCCGCGGGCGTAACGTCAGCTCTCTCATCGGAAGACCTCAAGCTTTTAGACGCCGTGATGCTGTTTTCGCTGCGCGCCGGGGATACCAACGGTCTCTCCGAGGTTCGCAACCAATCTTGGGAAGCGGGAAGAGATGCGCCCTTGCTCGTTGTCGGTCCGAGCGGTGTGGATGCTTTCGTGGCCGGGCTCAATCAAGCCTACGAAATGGCGGATGCTTTGCGCATCGTAGAAGACGGCATTCCGGCTGGGGGCTATGACGCGGCTCTACTCAGAACGATTTCAGGAGCGCAGCAGAACACCGTTTTCAATACGGGCGATGTGGTCGTGGTGCATTCAACAGCAGGGTATTCGATAGACTATCTCGAAGCGACGCGTGTTTGGCTGTCTAGCTGTAAGAGCGAAACCGTGCCGGAGGTGGACTATGCAGTGCTGTGCGACCCGCAAACAGGCGCAGATGTTTGGCCGCTCGAGCGAGCCGTATTTGTAAAAGAGTAGCCTAGAAAAAGCGACGGGGTCCCGCTTGCGCGGAACCCCTGTCTCCCCCGAGACGCCCCCATCCGGTCAAAAAGTGACCGTGGACCGTGGGTGTGTCGGGATCAGACCCCATGCGTAGAAATCTCCGTCAACGCTGTCAAACCCAGGACTGCGAGAAGCGAGTAATAAATCCGAATGAACACAAGACTGTGGCCCAGAGGTCACGATGAACTTGACCAGAAATTGAATTTATATTAGTTAGTAAACTAACTAATATAAATTCAAGGATTATGGTTATGATCAATCGACGCAGTTTGCTTATTTCGGGTGGCGCGGCGGCTCTTATTGGCGGGGTTGGCACCGTGACAACCGCGAACGGGCCCGGGCTCGCGAAGGCGAGGGCGCCCTGGAAGCAAGCCGGTGAAAGCTTGGGAGATCCACGTCTCGATGCGCTGGCCTATGCGATTCTTGCCCCCAATCCGCATAACCGGCAGCCTTGGCAATTTGATCTCGTCGGCGATGACCGGATCGACGTTTATGTCGATCTGGATCGCCGCCTGCCGCACACAGATCCGTTCGATCGTCAGATCACGATTGGATTTGGTTGCATGCTTGAGCTGCTCCGTATCGCGGCTGCTGAGCAAGGATTTCAGGCTGAAATCACACCATTCCCAGATGGGCAGGCCTATCCACGCCTGAATGGCAATCGAATCGCGCAGGTACGATTTGTCCGACAGACCGGAATACAAACTGATCCGTTGTTCGAAAGCATCTTAGAGCGTCGATCTACGAAAGAACCTTACGACACTGCACGGCCCGTCGCGCGAGAGGCGATCGACAAAATCATCGCTGGTGGAGGCGGCGCCTTGGACATTGGAGGTGCGATCGACGCTGCGCAGCGCGATCGAATTATAGGCCTCGCCTGGGAAGGCTTTCAAATCGAGTTGGCAACAGATGTCACCCGCCGCGAGAGTGTTGATTTGATGCGCATTGGCAATCGCGAAGTGGTCGAAAATCCAGACGGCATCGATATGGGCGGGATTCCTATGGGACTCTTTAAAATGACCGGTATCGTCAATCGCAAGGATCTCGATACGCCCGGCACCACGGCTTATAATGAAGGCCTGAAAATGTACGATCCAATCATTCATTCAGCGCAAGGGTTTGTTTGGGTGAAAGCCGAAGAGAATACACGCCTCAGCCAGTTGGAAGCCGGCCAAGCTTGGGTGCGCATGAATCTTGCCGCACAGCAAAATGGCGTATGTGTCCATCCGCTCAGTCAGATCTTACAAGAGTTCCCCGAAATGGCTGAACCGTATGAGGCCATTCGAACAGAGCTCAATGTTCAGCCAAATGGGGTCATCCATATGCTTGGGCGCGTCGGCTACACAAAATTCCCTGCTGCCAGCCCGCGCTGGCCGATTGAAAGTAAGCTGATAAACTCAGCTACATGAGCGATTCCAACCCGCACCGCCTGATCTTCACTTTGTTCAATGAGATTGGGATCATCCAGCAATTGAGCACAGCACGGTTCTCTAGAGTGCTGGCGCCGGACTTAAACCCTTCGGAGTTCGGCGTGCTCAACCATTTTGTCAGGCTTGGGGACGGCAAAACGCCAACCTATTTGGCGAAAGCCTTTCAAATGACGAAGCCGTCCATGACCGCGATTTTGGGAAAGCTGGAACGCAAGGGATATATCGAGATCGTGGCAAGCAAAGAAGACCGCAGGCAGAAAATCGTCACCCTAACCGAAGCAGGCCGAACCGCACGGGGCAAAGGCCTACAGGCGATGGCGCCGCTCGCAGATATTGTCTTGAAATCTCAGGACATTTCGGACCTGGAAGCCATGCTCCCAAAACTGCAAGCGTTGCGCGAATTCCTCGATGAGGAAAGAAATGTTGTGGACGGAATAAACTGATCTTGGCACGCACTGCAAATCAGCCCTATTGCTACCAATTCGTTAACATTTAGCGCCTATTTGTTAAGATTATCGAATTCACAGGGGCTGTGAGAAATGATCGCCTTGGTCTTTTTAGTGTATGCCTTGATGGGGGCTGGAGCTGGTTGGGCGCTGCATACCTATGCTGCGATCGAGCTACCTCTCGCGATTTGTGCTGGCGCTATTGTAACCGCGTTGATTGGCCAAGTGCATCTTTTTGCGACCCGTTCTGGCAAGTCGGATGATCTCTCTACTCGCGTCGACGCGCTTGAAAGTTTGCAGCGCGAAAGTGCTCAGCAAATGGACGTTGTTGAAGCCCGCACCGCAGCGATCGAAACAACCGTCAAACAAGAACTGACCGAGCGCCGTGATGCGTTGGTCAGCGAAATGCGTCAGCTAGAGACCTTAATTGAGCGCCTGTCGCGCAGTTTCGAGACAAAGCTTGCGGATGCGGAGGTGACGGGGGATGTCGCACCGCAGGATGACGCCGTCCTTCGGCGTGTGAAAGACGCGCTCCAAGATGGCCGTGTCGATTTGCATTTGCAGCCCATCGTATCGCTGCCGCAGCGCCGTGTATCTTTCTATGAAGGGTTCACGAGACTTCGGGATCCGGATGGCTCTCTGATCTTGCCAGCTGATTTCTTGGATGCGGCCCGCCGCGCCAATCTACTGGGCGTTCTCGACAATATGATGCTGTATCGCTCTGTGGAAGTTGTGCGCCGATTGGCAGCGCGTGACCGCCGCGTCGGTGTTTTCTGCAATGTGTCGTCGCACTCGCTTGAGGATCCGCACTTCTTCCCGTTCTTCCTAAACCATATGGAACAGAACAGGGATCTTGCGGGTGCCCTCATTTTTGAGATCCGCGCCAGTCGGTTCGAGCATCGCTCGCGCCAAATGCGCGAAGCGATGGAGCGTTTGACCGCGCTTGGCTTTCGCTTCTCTATCGATCATGCAGAGAGCATCGATATCGACCTTCCACGCCTCCAGGATGCTGGAATTCGGTTCGTCAAATTTAATGGTGGTGATCTGATTGATCAGCTCCGAGATCCGTTTGGACCGCGCCCCAACTCATCCGCTGATCGTAAGATCGCGGGCGAAGAAGTGGCGGCCGTTTGCTCACGCTATGGTGTGACGCTGATTGCTGAGAAGATCGAAGAAGAGGTCAGTGTCGTTGAAGTGTTGGAATATGGCATTCCATACGGCCAGGGGCACATCTTCGGGGCGCCGCGTCCGATCAAATCATCTTTGATGGAAGAAACAGCGCCGCCTGCCGAATTGGTGCGGATGCTGACCTCACGCGCATCTTAAGATTGACGCACGGTGCAGCGGCACCTAACTCGCCGACATGACAGCACCACATTTTCCGGGCGGGCTTGCCGCTATCTCCGACCAATATGATGCCATACTTTGCGATGTTTGGGGTGTCATTCATAATGGACGCTATGCTTTCGAAGAAGCTTGCGAAGCCCTCGTGCGATTTCGTGATCAAGGCGGTGCGGTATGCTTGATTACCAATGCTCCTGTCCCGAAAGAGCAAGCGCTTCGACATTTCGATCCTCTTGGCGTCCCACCCGAAGCTTATGATGACTGCGTCACCTCCGGCGATGCGACGCGTGAGGTGCTGAGCCAGCGCGTTGGGGACGTGTTCTGGCGCATGGGCGCAGATGAAGGCTGGGAGCATGATCGCTATCTCTATGAAGGCTTGGATCTTCAGTTTGGAGATGAGCGTAATTCTAATGCAGTGCTGTGCATTGGGCTTGAGGATCAGCTTAATGATCATCCGGATGATTACCGTGATCGACTGGCCGAAGCAGCGGACCGCGGCATGGATATGATTTGCGCCAATCCCGATATTCGCGTGCGAATTGGCGACCAGCTGCATTGGTGTGCCGGCGCGCTTGCGCAAGTTTTCGAAGAAGAGGGCGGGACGGTCATCTACCCGGGCAAACCGCACGCTCCGATCTATGAACTGGCTTTGTCAAAGCTCGCTGATCTTGGAGTTGAAGCAGCGGCGGAACGGACGCTCTGTATTGGCGATAGCCCTGCAACGGACATGCGCGGCGCGCTCAATCAGACGTTTCATGGTTTATACGTCGGGACCGGTCTCAAAGAGCATGGCGCAAACTTTGAGCATGAGGTTGCTGACTTGCTGAATGACTATTCGGTGATCGCCAAATGGGCGATGCCGAAACTCACATGGTGACGAATCCTGAAACACACTGTAACACGCCGTGAACGAGAATGGAGACGTATCCGCCATGACGTATAAAGAAGGCTACAAATACGAAGACATGTCGATCGGCATGACGCACCAGACGGTGCACACGATTACCGAGAAAGACATCGATCTTTTCGCCGAGGTTTCGGGCGATCGAAACCCGCTTCACATGGATGAGGAATTCGCCAAGCAAACTCAGTTTGGCCAACGCATCGCCCATGGCGCGCTGACCGCGAGTTACATTTCGGGTATCCTTGGAAATGATCTTCCGGGTCCAGGGTCCATCTTTGTTGGCTTGAACATGCGCTTCCGTCGCCCGGTTTACATTGGCTCTGAAGTGATCGTGAAGGTCGAAGTGACCGAGATGAAAGAGCGCGGCAATCGCGTAACGCTCAAAGTCACATGCAGCGTTGACGGAAAAGCCGCCATTTCAGGCGAAGCCATGGTCATGGTGCCAAGCCGAGACGCATAATGACGGTCATTGCCCATTATAAAGACGTTCCAGACTCCGCTCGCGGATACTCCGTTGCTTTGGGCAACTTTGACGGCGTCCACGCGGGACACCGTGCCGTAATTGAAGGCGCCGCCACCGCGGGCGGTAAGCTGGGTATCGCAACGTTTGAGCCGCCGCCGCGCGCCTTTTTCCGCCCGGACGATCCGCCGTTTCGAATCTACCGGCCTGCGCGACGCAATGCGCGGCTCGCTGAGATTGGTGCTGCTGCGATTTTCGAGCTGCCGTTCAATGCAGATATGGCCGCGATGACGGATGAGGCGTTTGCACGAGACGTACTTAAAGAGGGCATTGGCGCCTCACACGTAACGGTTGGCTTTGATTTCCGCTTCGGACGCGGACGCATGGGTGATGCCGGCCGTTTGGCCTCGCTCGGCCGGGCTTTGGGCTTTGGCGTTACGATTATTGAGAAAATTGAGGCCTTGGGCGCGAAAGCCTCATCAACGGCGATTCGAGAAGCTTTAATCGCTGGTGCTCCAGAAAAGGCTGCTGAGATTCTCGGTCATGACTGGGTTGTTGATGGCATTGTTGAGCATGGTGAAAAGCGCGGGCGCACGATTGGGTTTTCGACCGCAAACCTGCATCTGGGAGAACTGATCCACCCGCGACATGGCGTGTATGCCGTTCGCGCGCGTCTTGCAGGAGAGAGCGAGTGGCGCCCTGGTGTTGCAAACTTTGGGCGGACTCCGACCACCGGAATTCGCGACCCGCTGCTCGAGACTTTTATCTTCGATTTCGAAGGCGATATTTATGGCCAGCAATTGGAGATCGCTCTGGTTCGCTATTTGCGACCTGAGCTGAAATTTGACGTCCTTGATGACATGGTCGCGCAAATGCACCGCGATGTTGAGGATGCTCGGAATCATCTGGCGGGATGACAGGGCCTACGACCCCTGCTAAGCGGCCCTCATGAGCAAAGCCGCGCGCATAATCATTATTCGAATTAGCGGCCCGGTCGTCCGCCCTTAGGGGCTCGCGGCCGGGGAGCCCTTAGCCCTTTCTTCACACGCTGATCCGAAGACGACCAAATGGCCGATACTGACAAACCGAAAAAACCAGAAAATCCCTACAAGGACACACTGTTCCTTCCGACCACCGATTTCCCAATGCGGGGCGGCTTGCCAAAGGCCGAGCCAAAGTGGATCGAAAAGTGGGATGAAATGAAGCTTTATGAGCGGTTCCGCGCCGATGCGAAGGACCGCGGTGCAGAGCCGTTTATCCTGCACGATGGCCCGCCATATGCGAACGGACCGATCCACCTCGGTACCGCGATGAACAAGATCATCAAGGACATCATCGTCCGCAATCACCAGATGCGCGGTTATGATGCGTCTTATTTGCCAGGTTGGGACTGTCACGGTCTCCCGATTGAGTGGAAAGTTGAAGAGCAGTTCCGCTCCAAAGGCCGCACCAAAGATGATGTGCCGGGCGACGAGTTTCGCCGGGCTTGCCGCGAATATGCGGCGGGGTGGATCGAGTTTCAGAAAGCGGGTTTCCGTCGCTGCGGCGTCGAAGGCGAGTGGGACGATCCTTACATGACCATGAACTTCAACTCAGAAGCTGCGACGGTGCGTGAATTCTTGCGCGTTGCGATGGGCGGGCGACTGGTGCGCGGGGCGAAACCCGTGATGTGGTCGCCAGTTGAGCGGACCGCGCTGGCGGAAGCGGAAGTGGAATATCACGACCGGAAAGTGCCGGTGATCTGGGTGAAGTTTCCGGTAAAATCAGGGCCCGCTGAGCTTGCCGACACGGCCGTGGTCATCTGGACGACGACCCCATGGACGATCCCCGCCAACCAGGCGGTGTCTTACAATGCCGGGATCGCTTACGGCCTTTATCGCGTCGAAGACGTGATGACCGAGGAAGAACTTGGCTTTGCACCTTATGCCAAAGCCGGTGAATTGCTGGTCGTGGCAGACGCGCTCGCGGCAAGCGTGCGGGACAATGCCAAAATCAAGTCTTGGTCGCGCGTTTCCGACGTCGACCCCTCCAGCATAGAGACCCTGTCGCATCCGCTTCACGCGCACGACAGCTTCTTCGGCCACGATATCCCAATGTTTGCTGGCGATCACGTTACTGACGACGCCGGTACAGGCTTTGTGCACACCGCGCCAGCGCACGGTGAGGACGACTTTAATGTCTGGGTCGAATCCGGCCGCACGACACAGCAAATCCGCCAGATCGTCGATCCAGATGGCTGTTATATCGAAGACGTCCCAGCACCGCTGGCAGGGCTCGATATCATCCGTACTTCCGGCAAGAAGCGCGGCGAGCAGGGCAAAGCCAATCCGGAAGTCATCAAACTACTCGCGGAGAGCGGCAACCTGCTTGCCCGCGGGATGACCAGCATTCGCGATGCGCACTCCTGGCGGTCGAAAGCTCCGGTTATCCGCCGAGCAACGCCGCAATGGTTCATCGCCATGGACACGCCCGGCAAAGATGGCTCTCGCCCGCTGCGTGAGATGGCGCTCGAAGGCATTGAGCAAACCAAGTTCGTGCCGCCAACTGGATATAATCGTCTGAAATCCATGGTCGCGGATCGCCCGGACTGGTTGATCTCCCGCCAGCGCAATTGGGGTGTCCCGATCACACTGCTCGTCAACGAAAAGGGTGAGCCGCACACGGCTGCGCTTTCTGAGGCTGACGCGGCTGCAGTGAATGAGAAGATCCTTGCAAAGATCCGTGAAGAGGGCGTCGAAGGATGGTTCTCTGCCAAAGTCAGCGATTTTCTCGACGACCCAGCTGGCTGGGATAAAGTCAATGACGTGCTCGATGTCTGGTTTGACTCAGGCACGACGCACGCGTTCGCTCTCCGTGATCGCGGGATCATTGATGATGAGACCGGCGTCGCCGACGTATACATGGAAGGCTCTGACCAGCATCGCGGTTGGTTCCAGTCATCTTTGCTGGAAAGCTGCGCAACGCGCGGTATGGCCCCGTTCAAACAAGTCGTCACGCACGGCATGATCGTGGATGGCGAGGGTAAGAAAATGTCGAAATCGATCGGGAATACGATCGATCCAGCCGACTTTGCCAAACAGTACGGTATTGAAATTCTTCGTCTGTGGACCGCCAGCGCGGACTATACCGAAGACCTGCGCATCTCTGACGAGATCATCAAGGGCGCGGTTGAGAATTATCGCCGTCTCCGCAACACGTTGCGCTATCTGCTTGGCGCGTTGGACGGCTATAAGCCGGAAGAAGCTGTTCTCCCGGTTGAGATGCCAAGCCTTGAGAGCTGGGTGCTGCATCGTCTGGCGGAGCTCGATGATCTGGTCCGCAAAGCCTACCAAGAGCATGATTTCAAACGGGTTATGTCCGCGCTTTTGAACTTCTGTTCAGTCGATCTTTCTGCGGTCTATTTCGATATCCGAAAAGACAGCCTTTATTGCGATGCGCCTAGTGACGTTCGCCGCCGGTCAGCGCGTACGGTTATGGCAGCGATCCTGGAGCGTTTGCTCGGTTGGCTCGCACCGATCATGCCCTTCACGACCGAAGAAGCCTTCTTGCTCAGCGTCTTTGCTGACAAGGCAGACAGTGTTCACTTGCTGCAAATGCCGGAAACGCCGCTCGATTGGAAAGACGACGAGATTGCGGCGCGCTGGGAGAAAATCTTCCGCGTCCGCCGCGTTGTCACCGGCGCAATTGAGGTCGAGCGCCGTGAAAAGCGCATTCGCTCGTCACTGGAAGCTGCACCGACTGTGTTCATTAAGGATGCAGACCTAATGGCGGCCTATGAAGGTGAAGCGGCTGAAGACATTTTCATCACCTCGCAAGCGAAGCTGGTAGCGGAGGACGCACCCGCTGATGCGTTCAATCTCCCAGAGGAGGCGAGTGTCGCCGTTCTGCCAGGACAGGCGAGCGGGATTAAATGCGCCCGCAGCTGGAAATATTTCGATCCAACGAGTGCTGACCCTGAGTTTCCTGATGTGACTCCGCGCGATGCGGCTGCTATTCGGGAAATCAGAGGATAAGAATGACGAAGCCTTTCCGCTACGCCCTGTTTTTTGCGATCCCGATCATTGTGATCCTGGATCAGTGGACCAAGTGGCTGATCCTGAGCGAGCCGAAGTTCAATGCTTTGGGGTGCTTGGATCAAACACAGCGCTGCGGGCAAATTGAGGTCATGTCCTTTTTTGATCTCACTATGGTTTGGAACCGAGGGATCAGTTTTGGTATCGGGCAATCAGAAGGCCTTATGCGCTGGTTCTTAGTTCTGATGACGACGGGGATCGCGATTGGTTTCACGGTTTGGCTGTTCCAAGCGACGCGTCGCTTCACGGGCATCGCGCTGGCGCTCGTGATCGGCGGGGCGTTTGGCAATGTCATTGATCGCGTGCGATTTGGCGCGGTGGTCGATTTTCTAGATTTCAGCGGAATTCTGCGACCTTACTTTTTCAACTACGTTTTTAATGTTGCAGACGCGGCGATTTCTGTTGGCGCGGTCTTGCTCTTTGCTGACCAGTTTCTAATGTCGCGAGAAGAGAAAACGGCTGGGGCCGTAAACGAGGAATAGGCGAGGACGCCATGAAGAAGACAGCTATT
>SPKZ01013151.1_pt1 | contig 10141 bp, 8 predicted proteins | sample 2456571 | NCBI WGS metagenome assembly SPKZ01 (sample SAMN11192286, study PRJNA482655) | marine metagenome | biome: ENVO:00000447; feature: ENVO:00000244|ENVO:00000211|ENVO:00000569|ENVO:00002023; material: ENVO:00002151; isolation source: ocean water from marine abyssalpelagic zone ...
GGAAGATTCACTGGTTCTTGCATCCAGGGCATCTGCACCGCCTGCATGCACGTGCTGTTGACTGCGCGCGTAAACTCGAGAACCGCTGGCAGACCCTGCACCAGCCGTACCTCGGTCGGCTCGAACATCCCCGCCTTCGCGATAATGGCAACCCTCTGCGTGCTGGCCCCGGCAACTGCGCTTGTGGTGGTTGTAAAAGCCGGGTTGGCGACCCTCGGTTCCGATGCGCACGCCGAAAGGACGAGGATTACGAACTGCGCTGTGACTCCTGCGCGCGCGGCTGGTACGTGCGCGGCGGAATACCCGAACTCGCGTTCTCGGACGAACGATGCGGACAGAAAGCGCATTCTCGTTCACGAGGGGAACAGATCGCGGACTCTACGATGGCATCGATCTCTTCACTGGCATCTCGCGAGGGTATCGGGACTCCAAGGGAGGTGCGAGCTCACTCGGCACCTCGACTTGGTTCCGGTTTCGCGGGACCCGAGGTCGCTGTGGGCAACCGGAGCAACCTGACGCCCCTTGCAGACGAGTTGAGCGAGAACGGCTTCGTTTTTGGGCTGGAGCTCTCAACTCGCATGCGAGAGCTTGTGCGCCGGAAGCTGAAAGATCTTCCGTGACCGCCCTAGCTCGTCTCGCTCCACGGACCTGACCACGCCTAACCCACCCTCGATCTAACAGAACGTCGCTACCCGCAATTCGGACCCAGGCCCAACCTCAGATCGTTTCTCCGATCCTTTCCCCGCTTTTGAGGTCGACGTCGTAGAAGTCGGGCGGATTGGCCTGGATCTGTTCGGCCGCCCAGAGGTACATGGGGTCCTCGATGCGGAAGGTTTTCCCAGGAAGGCCGACAGAGACGCGACCGTGACCAGCGCGCGCTCGATTCGGCCCGCTCACCTGCCCCTGGGAGGCCGAGTTCCGGTAGGCGGCGCGGCGCGCCGCTGGTAGAAGGCTCCCCGGCCGGGGCTGAAAGGGAACACCCGGGCCGACGATTTGCCGACCCGGGCGCATTCCCGCGAGCGCCACAACTTCGCCGGGTAGGACCTGTTGCCGGATGGGTAGGGACACATCCAAGGGCAACGAAGCTGCGCTCCTTGTAACCCGCAGAGAGAACATGAAGCTTTCCGCAGCAGTTATCGGACATTATACCATCTGTTATCACGAAACTATAGCTGTTTCTACAAATTAATTGTATCGATAGTTTTCGCCTCTGTTTTGGGCCTCTTCGCACGCTCTTGCCGGTGCTTCGCTCGCGGGGAACGCGCGGTGCCTCGAGACGCGGGCGGGAGATCGCGGCGGTTCGGGGTCGAGCCCCGACTCGAGCCGCGGCGTCGGCGCTACCGGACTCTTGGACCCGGGTCTGAGTTCCGGTAACGGGCCGTTCTGTTAGATCGAAGATGGGCCAGGCCTGGATCAGGTCGTTTGCCCCATCTCCCTTGCTTTGCGTATGGTCGCCGAATGGCGAGACTGCTCGACGAGGACATCAAGACCCGGGAAGTGCTCGATTGGCAGGGGATCCACCTGCTGCACTTTGTCGGCTCAGCGTGCTCACAGAAGACGCGGATCTTTCTGAATCTGAAGGGCATCGACTGGGTTTCCCACCCCGTCAATCTCGGCGCGCAACGGAACTACACCCCGTGGTTCCTCGGCATCAACCCGCGAGGACTCGTTCCGGTTCTGGTGCACGATGGCGCCGTCCACATCGAGAGCAACGACATTCTCACTTACCTGGACCAGGCCTTTCCCGCCCCGAAGCTCATCTCCAGCGTGGCGCGAGAGGAGACGCTCGGCCTGCTGCGCGAAGAAGACGATCTCCACCTCGATCTTCGCGCCCTGAGCATGCGCTTTGTGATCCCGAAGTTCCTTGCCGGTAAAAAGCCCAGTTCGCTGGAGGCCTACGAACGTACGCTGGGTACGGTGGGCGGGGTTCCGGACCCGCGCAAGGCAATCGAGCTGGGGTTCTGGCGGGATTACGCACGCCAGGGCATTTCCGACGAACACGCGACTTCGGCGGCAAGGAAATTCCAGCAGGTCTACGGCGCCCTTGAGGCCCGCCTAGGGGGCCAGCCCTACCTGATGGGGGAGAGTCTGTCGGTGATCGACATCGCGTGGTTCATCTATACCCATCGGCTGAGCGCCGCCGGCTATCCTTTCGAACGCCTGCACCCGGCGATTCATCGCTGGTATCTCGCCTTGCTTGAGCGCGAGGAGTTTTCGAAGGAGGTGCAGGTTCCTCCTCCGCTCGGCCTCATCACTCGCGGGCTGCACGCGGTTCAGGCCGTCCGCGGATCGACGCTGGTTCGGGTCGCCGGACTCTGACCCCCCCGGGGACCCGTCGGCGCATTGCCGCCCCACGTCCTTGCCCAGGCCTCGCTCAGCTTCGATTTAACCGAGCACCCCTCCCCGGAACTCGAACCCGCGGCGCAAAAGCTCGCTTGTTTCTCCGATCTTCTATCGATCCCTAGTACGAACTTTCTGCGCTTCTCTGTCGACGCATGCCTTGCACGAAGTACTGCTTGCGCCTGGCATCCCCGTCGCCGCCGAAGCATACGAGAGACAGACGGGGTTGTGCTGCCGAGTTTCCGCTAAGCTGAGACCGGTCACAGCCATGACGGTCGAGTCTGAAGATCATGTGCGGCTCGCGGATCGGATCGTGTTTCCGTATCCGGAGACGCGCGAGAGCCAGCGCGTACTCGTCGAGGATCTGGACGATGCGGTAGGGGCCGGACTGCTGTTGGTATGTTCGGCGCCGACGGGGACGGGGAAGACTGCGGCGGCATTGTTTCCGCTGGTGCGGCGGGCGCTGGCGGAGCAACGGAAAGTCTTCTTTGTCACGGCGAAGAACTCGCAGCAGGCGTTGGCGCTCGATACCCTGCGGCTCATGCTGCCGCCGGGGGCCCGCGCGACGGGCGTTCAGATCCGGGCGCGAGCACGGTCGTGTCCGCTCGATGGCCAGCTCTGCAGGAGACCACGCTGCCGCTACCAGGAACGGTTCCGAGCCCGGCTCGAGGAGAGCGGGATCATCGACGAATTACTTTCACGGGGAGTCATCGGCGGTGAAGAGATCGCCGCGCGTGCCCTGCGTGCGCGACTCTGCCCGTTCGAGGTATCGCTTTCGCTGGCCGAGAAGGCGACCGTGGTCGTGTCGGACTTCAACTACGTGTTTGATCCCCGCGTATACCTGCGACGCTTCTTCGACAAGCCGTGGGACCGGCACTTGCTGATCATCGACGAGGCGCACAATCTGCCGAAGCGCGCAGTCGAGTACTACTCGCCGACGATCGATTACGCGCGGCTCGAGCGCGCAGCCCAGGCATGCCGAACGCACGGAAGCGGACTCGCGAACGCGATCGCAGAACTGGTTGACGACGTCCGCGTGCACCTGACCGCGGGACTTGAGCGCTTGTCGGAGGAGCGCGACGGGCCGCCGCCGTACGTGGAGTCGCCAGATACGAGCTTTCTAGAAGCTACAGGTTCACGACTCGGCAGTCTGCTCAGCGACTACGGGCTTGAAGCGGCGATTGGATCGCTTCCGCTTCTCTCTCACCAGCGCGGGGAACAGCCTGGCATCGATCCGCTCTTCGCTCTGCTGACGGAGCTCCAGGACTTTTGCCGCTGCGCCGCACTCGACCCGGATCTCTTCGCCACACTGTGGACTCGCGAGGGCGTGCGCACCCTCTGTCTCGACGCCTCACCGTTCCTGCGCGAGCGGATCGAGGGCTTTCACTCCGCAATCTGCATGAGTGCGACACTGGCGCCCCTGGACTTCTTCGCAAGCGCACTCGGCGCTGACGGGGTGCGCTGCGTGACGCTGGAGCTCCCCTCGCCCTTTCCGCGCGAGAACCGGCGCCTGGTTGCGGCAACCTCGGTAGACACGACTTTCAAGCACCGCTCGGACTACGCAGCGGAGATCGCGCGTATCATCGTTGATACGGCGCGGCTTCGGCGCGGGAACTACCTGGCATTCTTCTCGAGCTTCGCCTACCGAGACGAGGTCGTGTCGAAGCTGCCGAAGGGCGGATACGACCTGTTGCTGCAACTGCCTGGCGTTCCGGCCGATGGCCTGCTCGCAAAACTGCGCCAGAACACCGATCGCACGCTCCTCGTCTGCGGAGTGCAGGGGGGAGTGCTGTCCGAGGGCGTCGATTATCCGGGCGAGATGGCGATCGGCGTGTTCGTGATCGGTCCAGGGCTTCCGAAGGTGAGCGTCGAGCAGGAGCTGGTGCGTGCGTACTACGAGCGTACGCTCGGGGCAGGCTTCGAGTACGCGTACCTGCTGCCGGGGCTCTCGCGTTCAGTGCAGGCGGGAGGACGGGCGATTCGCAGCGCTACGGACGAGGCCTTCATTATGCTCATCGGGCGGCGCTTCGGTGAGCGTTTGTACCAACTCGGGCTGCCCGGATTCTGGCGCGAGGAACTCGTGACGACCGGCGACCCCACCTCCGAGGTGGCCGCCTTCTGGAAAGCGCGGGACGCAACCCGCTAGCGCTTCGTAGACCCGACGGCTCTGCCACATTCCTCGATCCCAAGAGCGCGCTTGTCTCTCCTGTCCTTTGCTTTCGGGGGTCGTCCCCTCTCGGGGGGGGACCCGGGAAGCCGGGGTGCGGCGCTGATTCGCAGTTGGTATACCCATGGAAAATCGCCAACCGGGCGTCAGGGGGAAATGTCATGGGGATGCGTGTTCTGGCAGCGGGGCTGGCCGTCGGCCTGGCGGGGTTCCTTCTGGGCGCGGGCTGTAGCCAGCAGGAGCCGGCTGAGCAGGCGGGTGCCGCCATGGAGCGGAAAGCCGACGAGTTGACGGATTCCGCGCGCACCGACGCGGCGGACCGGGCTGTCCAAGCCGTCGAGAAGTCCGCGCACGAACTCTCCGCCGGGGTCCGGCAGATCGGCGAAGGCGCTGGGGAGATGATGGAAGAGGCCGCTAAGGAGACCGAGATCACCATCGAGCGCTCGGGCCAGGACTCAAGGGATGCCTACGAAGCGGCGCGCGCGAGGGCAAAGCGCGCGTTCGAGGGAGCCAGGGATCGGTAGCGCGGAGCGCGCCAGGGACCGGAGAAGTCACCGGGCTTCGGGGTCTTCGCTCGAGTTCCGGGTCGGGGCGTCAGCGGGGCCTGGGACGGCCCGAACCGGATCAGCCCGCGATTTGACACAACCCCCCGTACCCAGAAATCGGAACCAGGCGCAAGAAGCGCGCTCGTTTCTCCTGTCCTAGCTCCGCTTAATCGCGCCGGACCCCGACGCCAGGCCTGATGACGCTAGCGCGGGCTGAGGGTCACAGGGCTTGCGGTTCCAGCAGGAGCGAACGATCCACCTGCCCGCGCCTAGCCTGGTCATTTTCTTCTCCGACGGCGCGAGCGACCAGGAGCGGATCGTCGTCACCCGCTGGCTGCATCCGGTGAGATGCGCCCTCGCAGGCGGTCTCCCCAGAGCAGCCCTCCCCAGTTCCGAGTAGGCTGACCTGCCGTTTGCGTGTGGAGGACGAGGTTGGCTGAGCCGAGCGCGGTCAAGCGCGAGCGCATCCCGCTCGCGACCAAGCTGATCTACGCCTCTCCGGCCTTTGCGGGCTCGGCGCTCGCGCTCCCCATCTTCGTCTTCATGCCCAAGTTCTACTCGGATGATGTGGGAGCGCCGCTCGGCTTCATCGCACTCGCCATCGCGTTCGCCCGGTCTTTCGACGCGATCACCGACCCCATGATGGGTTGGATCTCGGATCGCACGAAAACCCGCTGGGGGCGGCGCCGGCCGTGGCTCGCCGTCGGTGCGCCTCTGGCCGCGGTGGCCGCGTTCGCGCTGTTCTCGCCTCCCAACGACCTCACGACTGTCACCGCGGCCTGGTGGTTTCTCGGCGCGTTCTCTCTCTACTTCCTGTTCCACACCATCTACGAGATCCCCTACCTGGCGCTCGGATCCGAGCTCAGCATGGACTATCACGAGCGTTCGAGCCTGTTCGGATGGCGTACGGCCATCGCGCTTGTCGGACAGACTGTCGCGGGCGCGGGACTGTTCCTGTTCGGGTCCGACGATCCTGCAGCGAACCGGGTCGCCTTCACCGGGATGGGCATGTTCTACGCCGGGCTGCTCGTCGCGTTCTACGCGCTCCTGATCGCGCGCGTGCGTGAGCGACCCGACTTCGTCAAGCGCGAGTCGAACCCGCTGATTCCCGGTGTGCGCCGCGCGGTTCGCAACGCGCCCTTCCGGATCATTCTCTTGAGCTACGTGGTGACAAGCATCACGGGTGCGATCCCGGCCACCCTGGCGCCATTTTTCATCGAGTACGTGCTGCAGCCTGAGAACCCCGAATCGATCGTCGGCCTCACGATCCTCCTCTACATCGGCGCGGGCGTTCTCTCGATCCCCGGTTGGGTCGCTCTCTCCAAACGCTTCGGGAAGCGTAAGACGTGGCTCTGGAGCTTCTGGATCGGGATCGCAGCATCGACCAGCCTCTTTTTTCTGGGCGAGGGCGATACGCCGCTGTTCATTCTGTTGATCCCGATCATGGGTTTGGGGAACGGCTCCGCCCTGCTTCACCCATCGATGCAGGCCGACATCATCGACTACGACGAACTCCTGACTGGAAAGCGGCGTGAGGCCCAGTACAACAGCTTCTGGGGAATCGTCCCCAAGTTCGTTGCGATCCCGAGCGCGGCCGTGCCACTCGCGGTGCTCGCCCAGATGGGGTACGTGGCAAACCAGCCGCAATCCGAGACGGTCACCTACGCACTGCGGCTGATCTTCCTGGCCCCGGCACTCGCGAATCTCATCGGCTTCGCGATCGCGTTGCGCTTCCCAATGACCGAGCGCGTCCACCGCGCGGTCCTCGCGGCGATCGACCAGCACAAGCAGGGACAGCCCGCAGAGGACCCGATCACGGGCCGGACCATTCCGTGTCCGTTCGGCAACCTCGAGGTCGACCGGCGAGGCTGGTTCCTCGATCACTTCTCCCGGGGCGAGCTCCGCCGCAGCCTCCGGCTGGGGCCCCAAGCGCTCCTCGTGAACATTCTTGCCGTAGCGGCCACGGCGTTCTTCGCGTGCGGTGGGCTGGTCTGGTGGGTGACGAGCCAGCTGGCCGATCTGGGCGACGAGCCGGGCGTCCTGGTGACGCTGGCCATCGTGCTGGCAGGGTGCTGTCTGACTGCGTTCCTGTTCCAGCTGGTGAAGCTCGGTCCCGCCCGGCGCTTTGGCTCGGAGGTGAGTTCGACTCAGGTGAGCTCACATCTGAGGGGCGCCTCCGAGGCCGAGCCTGCTCCCGTTCCCGCCGTCGAAGACGCGCCCTGACAGCCCTGCGCTGATCGGCGCTCGGACCGTCGCCTGGTTCTCGAAGCGCTCGCTGAAGCACACGGAGTAGATGCGCGAGGGCGCGCGCACTTGGGTGAGCTCTGGCGTAGACCGCGGCGAGCCCGCCCGCCTAGCCCCCGGGCGCAGCCGCGGAAGAGATGCAAGACTGCAGTCCGCGTGACGAACCAGCCGTCGATCTCGGGATCCGCGACGAGTTCCACGCGCAGCCGCTGGAGACGAGCCGGCGCACTCTGGAGCGCGGGCGTGGTGCTCGGAGCCGGGGTCCTCGCGGCGTGGTTGTGGGTCCCGGGCGCTCCCGAGCCGTGGAACCTGCCGGGCCCGCTGGACGAGAACGCCGACACAGTTCGTCGCTTCTCGCTGCTCGCGCTCGGAGATACGGGCGACCAGCATCGCTGGCCGAGCGTATCGGAGGGTCAGCTCGCGGTCGCGCGCGGGCTGACGGCCGTGGACCTGGCCTCGCCCGTCGACGTACTGCTGCTGCTCGGGGACAACTTCTACCCCGAAGGGCTCGTGGCGACAGAGTTGGTGACGCGAATCCGCCGCAACCTCGTCTGGCCCTACTGCCGATTCGTCGCACTCGACGGCCCGCGCTCGGACGAGGTCCGGGATGCCTGCAGCTTGCACTCGTCGCTGCGCCGCTCCGATCCACCGCCCATCTATGCCGTCCTCGGGAATCACGATCTCAACTCGCCCGAAAGCCCCGGGTTGCAGCGAAGCGCCATTCCCCAGCGGGTGTCGAACTGGCACCTGTCTGACGGGCTGGTGGAGGTGGTCGAATTCGATCAAGTGAGTCTGATCCTGATCGACTCCACTGCCCTGCGTAGCGAGCGGGATGTCGCGCGGGTGGCCGAGGCGATCCGCGGCTCCGCTGGACCCTGGAGGATCGCGGCCGCACATCACCCGGCCACCCGCCCGGCGCGCGGCAAGCCGGAAGTCCCAAGGGCGCTACTTCGACGAGCCCTCGCAGAGGCGGGGGTTCGCGTGCAGCTCCTCCTCTCCGGACACCATCACAACCTGCAGGCGGTGGCTGGCTGGCCGGAAGGCCCCGCGTTCCACGTGATCGCGGGCAGCGGCTCCACCCACCGTCCTCCGCCCGAAATCGCGGACGAGCGTCTGTTTGCGCGGGACGCCAATGGTTTCGTCCGCGTCGACATCGAGGCGGCAAGCGGAGAGGAGCTGCTACGCGTCTCTCTCTACGTCACGCCGCGCTATCCCTTCGTGTTCTGGGAAGATGCTTTCCTGGCCGCGAGCTGGGTGGTCGCTGAGCGGCCCGATCCCGACCGCTCGGACTGAGGCGGCCTCGACCGATTCAGCCGTCCCTGCTCGACGCGACGGGCCCCGCCACGATTACCCCAAGAAGCGCAAAGACGTGGCCCGTGAGTTCCATCATCTCTTCGGTCAGACCGAAGACGCCATGCCCCTGCTTGAAGACATCGATATCGAGCGTCTGGGTGAACACGTACGAGAGGCCCATCAGCATGAGCGCGGTCATGAAGCGGCGGTTTCGCAGGTAGGGCGCGAACCCGACGTAGGCGCGCCATGCCACCCACCCGAGAACGGCCAGGGTCAGATACACGATCGTGGTCGAGGCCTTGAGCAGGTGATACTCTCGAAAGAGCAGGGCCGCCACGAGCAGCGTCAGCCAGAGCCAGAATGGCTTCCGGATAAGCAGGCTTCTCAACAGAGCCAGCGCGACGGCGCTCCACAACAGGACGAGAGAAAGCGCTTCCAACGCGTCCTTCAGCGGCCGCCCGCCGTCGAGGAACCAGAAGTAGACCAGGCCCAGCTCCAGAGCGAGCAAGAGCGGCGGCAGCAGGATCCAACGCCAGTCGACAGCGGACAGGAGTTCGCCGACGAAGTCGAGTAGACGCGGCCGAGCCGGAGCCGCCGTGCCAGAGCCGTCCGGCACAGGCTCCGCACCCTGCTTCTGGGCGCGCGTTGCTGTCTTCGGCTCCATCCCACCCCTTCCGGGACGAGTATACTGTCGCGCCGCAGCGCCGCGAGCCGGACCCGGAGCACAGTTTGGAACTAGAAATCGACGCGATCCTGTTCGACTTCGGCGGCGTCTTTACACCCTCGCCCTTCGCGGCGGTCGAGAGACTGGGCCAGGAACTCGGCGCTTCCCCGGGCCAACTCTTCGAGATCGTCTTCGGTCCCTACCACAAAGACACCGACCACCCCTGGCACCGCCTGGAACGCGGCGAGCTTTCTCTCGTGGAGGCGCGCGAGAAGATCCTGGCTCTGGGCGCGCGCCACGGCATCGATGCCGATCCCTTCAAGCTCTTCGAACGAATGGGCGGCGGAGACGGCCCTCGGCAGGCGCTCGTCGAGCGGACCTTCGCCCTGCGCGAACGCGGGTACCGCACGGCGCTGATCACGAACAACGCGCGCGAGTTCCGGAAGCGCTGGATGGAACTGGTACCGGCGGCTGCAATGTTCGAAGTCATCATCGACTCGAGCGAGGTCGGTATGCGCAAACCCGATCCGCGGATCTTCCAGCTCGCCCTGGATCGGCTCACCGACGTCGAGCCGGAGCGAACTCTCTTTCTCGATGACTTCCAAAGCAACCTCGATGCCGCGCAGGCGCTCGGCATCCGGGGTGTTCTCGTAGAGGAAGATCCAACCGGCGCACTCAGCGTCCTGGACGCCCTGATCGCACGACGCGCGCAGCTCCGCTAGCAGTCCCGGGCTCGCTCTGAGGTGGTTCAGGAAAGGGGTCCGCCAGCGATGCGGATCTCGTCGCCGTTGATGCGGGCACTGCCTTCCGACGCCAGCACGCTGGCCACAACCGCGGGCTCGCGCGGCCGGTCGAGCGGCATCGCGCTCGCGATGAGTTCGAAGTCGA
>SPKZ01017320.1_pt1 | contig 10139 bp, 7 predicted proteins | sample 2456571 | NCBI WGS metagenome assembly SPKZ01 (sample SAMN11192286, study PRJNA482655) | marine metagenome | biome: ENVO:00000447; feature: ENVO:00000244|ENVO:00000211|ENVO:00000569|ENVO:00002023; material: ENVO:00002151; isolation source: ocean water from marine abyssalpelagic zone ...
CAATAGCTATTGGTATATCTACAAGAGTGGGTGGTAATGTATTAAATATGGGAGAAGCACTCAATAAGAGATTAGAGGAACTCAAATATCTTATGCCCTTAGGTATGGAAATTGGTATGATCTCGGATCAAGCAAAAAGTGTTGATATTTCTATTAATGATTTTATTATGAACTTAATAGCTGCTGTTGTAATTGTTGTAGCTGTATTACTTCTATTTATGGGGCTTAGATCTGGGTTAATTATTGGTTTTGTTTTAATACTTACTATTCTTGGTTCTTTTATTTTCATGCTAGCTTTAGGCATATCCTTAGAGCGAATTTCTTTAGGGGCATTGATTATAGCCCTTGGAATGCTTGTAGATAATGCCATAGTAATAATTGATGGAATGCTTATTAAAATAGCAAAAGGAGATGGAAAAGAATACGCAGCAGCAGAAGTAGTCAAACAAACATCCACTCCCCTTCTTGCAGCTACTATTATTGCAATAATGGCTTTTGGAGCTATTGGAACATTGGATAATGCTACGGGTGAGTTTTGTCGATCCTTATTCCAAGTTGTTATGATTTCTCTTGCGTTTTCTTGGGTAACTGCTGTTACTGTTACTCCTTTATTAGGAGTGCAATTTTTAAAAAGCAATAAAAACAAAGAAACAAAAGATCCTTTTGATACAAAATTTTACAATATGTATGCACGTTTTTTAAAAATATGTATTAATAAACGCTGGTTAGTAATTCTAGGTGTTATTGTTTTATTTGTTTTTTCTTTAAGTAATTTTAAACATGTTAAAAAAAGCTTTTTCCCAGATTCCACAAGACCTCAAGTGATGATTGATTTTTGGATGCCTCAAGGTACTAGAATTGAAAATACTGCCAATATTTTAAAAAATATCCAAAAAAAGATTATACAGATTCAAGGAGTTACGCATACTACAACAATAGTAGGAAAAGGAGCGCTTAGGTTTATATTAACCTATGCACCCCAAAAAGAGAATTCTGCTTATGCTCAAATGTTAATTGATATTGATGATTTTAAAAATCTTGATAGAACTATTAGTGATATAGACATTTTAGTAAAAAAAGACTTCCCAAGCATTAAAGCTTTTGGTAGGAAATTTGTACTTGGACCTGGTTCAGGGGGGAAAGTACAGGTAAAAATATTTGGAAAAGATGAAAATAAAATAAGAGAATATGAAAGTGAGATTTTAAAAGTATTTGAAAAAAATGCTTTAACAAAAGGTCTTAGAACAGATTGGCGTGAGCGAGTTAAAGTAATAAGGCCTGTTGTTTTAGATCAAGTTGCAACACTTAATGGTATTTCATCTAAAGATATAAGCGATGCCATAAAAGATAATTTTGAAGGAAGAACAGTCGGTGTTTATAGAGAGAAGGACAGTCTTATTCCCATTGTATTAAGAGCACAAGATAGAATAAGAAATGATGTAAGTTCTTTGAACAATATTCAGATATTCTCACCTGCTAAGGGAGAAAATATTCCTTTAAGACAAGTGATAAGTCATTTTGAAACCTTAAGTGAAGATGATATTATTTACAGATATAACAGGAAAAAAGCCTTAACTATTCATGCAGATGTACACAGTGGTGTTGCAAATGATTTATTAAATGCAGTAAAACCCCAAATTGATAAAATTAAATTTGAAGAGGGATATTGGATTGAATGGCATGGAGAATTTAGAGATACAAAAAAATCGCAAGGTCCCATTATAGCTTCCTTGCCCTTATTTGTACTTTTAATGATTCTTATTAAAATTGCTTTATTTAACTCACTTAAAAAACCACTTATTATTTGGTTGATTATTCCTTTTGCTTTAATTGGAGTGGTATGGGGTTTACTAATTACTGATAAAGCTTTTGGTTTTATGTCTTTACTTGGTTTCTTATCTCTATCAGGAATGTTGATTAAAAATGCAATAGTTCTTATTGATGAAATTACTATTTTAAATGAACATCAAGAAAAACCCATTTTAGATTCTATTTTAGAAGCAGGATTATCAAGATTAAGACCTGTCGCAATGGCAGCTTTAACTACTGCTTTAGGAATGATACCTTTAATATTTGATGCTTTTTTTGGATCAATGGCTGTAGCTATTGTATTTGGACTCATGGTTGCAACGGTATTAATTGTAATTTTAGTTCCAGTTTTATATGCAATATTTTTTAAAGCAGGTAAATATGAGCTTTAAGCCTTTTATTTATAATAGCAGCTCATTTTAATGCGGCAGAAATTAAAAAATACAAATAATTATTAAGCTACTCTTCACGAGTAGCTTAGTAATATGTTATCAATTAACAAAATGTTAAAAGGATACATTATTCAAAACAGGCTTATTAATGATACTATTTATAATCACATAGAATATACCAAACTAGAAGATAAAATATTACAAACAAAAATACTTAACCGTTTGCAATTTATTACACAAAATGCTTTGGCTTATTTTTCTTTTCCTTCTATTACAACAAGACGTTATATCCACTCACTTGGAACCATGCACTTAAGTTCTTATATGTTAAAAAATGCTTTTTTAAACGCAAGAAAAGAAGATAAAAATTCTTTTTTAAAAAATCTAAAAAATGCACTTAATTCTATCATCGAAGAAGAAAATTTAGATATATCATTGAATCAAAGTCTGGCTTATTTTGAAAATAAAGCCCTCTTTCAATTTTTGATTCCAACAAAAAACAAAGCACAAAAAAATACCTATATTATCATTCTTCAAGCTCTTAGATTGGTTGGATTATTGCATGATGTTGGTCATTTGCCTTTTTCTCATCAAGTGGAAAATGCCTTAAACAAACTCTATATGAAAAGTACTAAAAATTGTGAAAAAGAAGTACTTTTTAGAAATATTTATGAAGAAATAACAAATAATAAAGAAGATGTACTACATGAAGGAATAGGAAATATTCTAGTAGATACCCTTTTTGATTATGAGTTAAAAAACGAGAAGATTGCGAATAAAGCTTATTTAAAACTAATTCACAAAATAGTTAAACTTATTTTAGAAGAAAAAGAAGCGTATGGTTTTGATTTTAAGGTTTTACACTCTTTAGTATCTGGAACTGTAGATGCCGATAGGTTAGACTATATTAATAGAGATATGGTTGCTTCTGGTTATATTGGAGGACCCAATGATCATATTCGAATAACAAAACATACAGTACTTGTAAAAAACAACAATAAGTTTGAAATGAGTTTTTTTGATATGGGTCTTATAGATATAGAACATATGCTTGAGATGAGATTTAATTTATATAAAAAAGTCATTTATAATTTCTCTATTTCCAAAACAGATGCTTTATTAGAAAATGTCATTTATTATGTTTCAAGAAAGTATTTTAAAGAAGAGAATAAAGAAGGGGCTAAAATATAAGATAATATTGCTATGTTGTGGACATTTCATCGAGAAAAAGATGAAGAAAAAAAACTAGATATTATTTCTATGTTGGATGAAAACTGGCTTATTTCCTTGTTAAAACAAGAATACTTTGATATTAAAAATAAAGAAATACTGCAACAACAAGATAAAAAATATCTTTTATGTTTTGAAGAAATTCTTTTTGGGAAAAGAGTTTTTTCTTCTTCTTGGAAAAATTTAAATGAATTTTATAAAGTATTAGATTTTTCAACCCTTGAGCGATATAAATTTAGAGAAAGTTTTGGATATATTACTCCTCTAAGAAGAATCAAACTTCAAGATGCACTTGATAGTTTTATTCTAAAATATGAAAATCCAAGCCGTTTTATTTCCTATCAAATTGTTTCTTTTTCTTTGGGTTTATCAAAAGACTTTAAAATTTTTGATGGAGAAAATCTTATTTTATTGGATGAAGTTTCAACTTTGCGAAAACGTTTAAAACAGTCTATGTCTAATACCGTTCCCTTTTTCTTATATATTAATAAAAAAACAATAACGAATAAAATGAAAGTAGAACTTAAAAAAATTCTTTTTGATATTTTTATTTAAGTGCGTGAAGTAATTTCTATTAAATGAAAGCCAAATTGCGTTTTAATAGGGCCATGTAAAGTATTTAATCTTTCTTTAAATACAATTTCATCAAATTCTTTTACCATTTCACCTTGTGAAAATGTACCTAAATCTCCATTGGATTTTTTAGAAGAACAACGTGAATATTTTTTGGCTGCTTTTTCAAAAGTAAGCGTATTATTAAGTATTTCTTTTTTAATCTTGAGTGCTAGTTTATTTTGTTTTACCAGTATATGTCTGGCAGTTGCTTTTATCATGTATATCCTTTAAAAGCGACATAATACCATAGATAAAGAGAATAAAAGAGTTTTTATTCTCTTTTATTTTTAGTCTTCTCTTGAAGTGATTTCAATTAAATGAAACCCAAAATCTGTTTTAACAGGTCCATGAACTTCATTTACTGCTTCATTAAAAACAACTACATCAAACTCAGGAACCATTTGTCCAGGAGTAAAATTACCTAAATCTCCCCCACTTTGTCCGGATGGACACGTTGAGAATTCTGAAGCTGCTGCTTCAAATGTTGTTTCTTTTGAATTTATTTTTTCTTTTAATTCTTTACATAAGTTTTCATCTGAAACCAATATATGTCTTGCACTAGCATTTGCCATAAATATCCTTTTTATTTGAGCGTATTTTATCATAAAACAGCATAAGTATAATTTATACTAAAACGGTTAACCTTGATATAAAGTTATCTTTAGTTATCATATAAATCAAATAATGAAATAACTTATTTAAAGGAAAAATAATGGAAGAATATTTTGACGAAATTTTACTTTTAACTATGGATTATGCACCTAAGTTAATACTCTCAATTGTTGTACTTGTACTTGGTTTGCTTTTAATTGGTTTTTTTACGAACCTAGTATCTTCTTTAATGAAAAAAGCTAAAGTAGATGAAACACTTATTCCCTTTACAAAAAGTTTACTTTCTTGGGTATTAAAAATTCTGCTTTTCATCTCCGTTGCTTCAATGATAGGAATTGCTACTACTTCTTTTATTGCAGTACTTGGAGCTGCTGGCCTAGCTGTTGGTTTAGCACTGCAAGGATCACTGTCTAATTTTGCAGGGGGAGTTTTATTACTTATATTTAAACCCTATAAAGTAGGAGATTTAATTGAATCACAAGGGGCACTTGGAATTGTAAAAGAAATTCAAATTTTTAATACTATTTTAACTACTTTCCAAAACAAAACAATTATTCTACCAAACTCAGCCGTTTCTTCTAATGCTATTACAAACATTTCAGCCAATGGAACTGTAAGAGTTGATTTAGAAGTTGGCATTTCTTATGATTCCTCTATTGATGATGCAAAAGAAGTTTTATTAAAAATGATGAATGATCATAAATTAGTATTAAAAGACCCAGCACCGGCCATTGGTGTTAATGCTTTAGCAGATTCATCTGTAAATTTATTAATGATGCCTTGGTGTAAATGTGAAGATTATTGGGATGTGTATTTTGGCATTCAAGAGAATGCGAAAAAAGCGCTTGATCATAATAAAATCACCATACCTTTTCCACAAAGAGATGTTCATATTTTAAAACAATAGTAAAGATAAGCCTAAGGCTTATCTTTTAGATGTCATTAGAGCTGTACTTGTTAACAAACTTAAACACAAAACTATTTTTTCCAGTACTTGAGCTAAATTATTATTTTCTTTTTATGCTTAAAAGTTTGCAATTTATTTTTGAGATAGTAGTTAAAATTTTAAAAGAAACAAAGTCCCAATTTTTTTCTTAGATGTTACTTTTGGTGTAATATCATAAGTTTTGCAGATATGATTAACTATACTTAAGCCTATTCCAAAACCACCTTGCACTTTCGTTGCTCTATAATATCTTTTATAAATGTCTTTAAGTTTATTTTTTGAAATTCCTATACCCGTATCTTCTATAGTAATATAATTTTTGTTCACACAAATATTAATGGAACCATTCACTTTATTATATTTAATAGCATTAGACATAATATTATTAAATAATCGTATAAAATCTTCCTTATTTATTTTATAAAAAAAATCCTCTTTTATAATATTAATTTCAATTCTTTTTTGTGAAGAAAGAGGAATGAAATACTTTAGTTGCTCATCAATAACCTCTCCTAAGTTAAGTAATTCAACTTTTTTATCATTTTTATGGTTTTGTAGAAAAATATATATCAAATCTTTATAAATCTCAGAAATTCTTTTGGCACTTAATCTCACTCGTTCAATTTGTTTTTCATTCAAACCATTTGACTCCGTTGACATTAAAATAACTGATATGGGAGTATTTAATTCATGTGTTGTATCTTTTATAAAATTATTTAACTTCTCTCTTTCATCTCTTATTGGCTTTAGAAATAATTTTGCTAAATAAAATCCAATTAACGAAATAATTGAATATATTATGATAAAAAAGATGATTATATTTATTTGTAAGTTCTTCATTTTTTCAAAAAAAAGATTCTCTTTAATAGAGATATAAAATATGCCTAAATGACCTAAGGGAGAATTATTGATTAAAATATAATGATTGTTATTTTTGTAAAACTCATTTGTAAAATCAATTTTTTCTTCAATGTTGCCATATAACTCTTTTTTGTTACTATTATATAAAGATATTTGATAGTCTTTATTTTTTAATAAATCATTAGCATCAAGTTTTTTATTTAGCATATGTGCATAAATAATTTTGGCAGAAATGAGTGCTGCTTTTTTATGCATTTGTGATTTCACTAAATCATAATAAAGATTTTGTTCACTCTTATAGTAAAAAAACGCTACAAAAATCATTAATATCAAAGATGATCCCAGGTACAGCCCTAAAAATCTTAGTAATGTCCATTTTTCACTATTTGTTAAATCGATAACCTACTCCTTTTACATTTAAAATATAATTAGCACCTAAAATTTCACTGGGATTCTTGATGTACGCTCTTATTTGTTGATTATTGTGGGGTACTTTTATAATACACATAGGTTCAAGATAATGCATCAAGAGATATGGCTTTATGTTCATAAGTAACTGGATATTGCAGAATTTCAACTTCCTTCTATGATATTTTTACTTTTTCATTCTCTTTAAAATAAGAAAACTATTTTTATCTAAAAAAACTATATTATAAAGCAAAGTTTATAAAAACAAATATATTTTAAAGTTAATTCTCTACAATATAATTAGGATAAAAATATTATAATTTATTCATTATTTGAAAAATATAAAAGAGAGAATTTCTCTTTTATATTTTTAGAAGGAGTAGATAAGTTTTGTTCTGAAGTCTGTCGCGTCTTTTATATTATCTTCATAATCTAGAATTGAATAATCGACTTGTACTTTAAACTCTTTTGAAAACTTGTATTCCAAATTAATTGTAATTTCATTTAAATCAGAATTGGCTGCTTGTACATCATAAGAAGAATATCTAACTTTGCTTTGCAAGTCTGAAAATTTATAAGAAGCTCCTACTTGATATGAATCAGTATCCGCTTTATATGCATCTGCTCCTGCAGTTTTTGTATTTGAAGTAAATGTATCATAAGGACCTTGTCCAAAACCTCTAAGAGTTGGAGAATCACCCGTTGTAGTGTAAGCTGCAAACAAGCCTAGTTCAGATATTTTTGTTCCTACTTTAAAACCTAGAAATTTTGCGTTTTCATCGTTTGAATACGATGATTCATACGAAGTACCATAATATTGTGCTGCTATATAAGAATCACCCATATTAAATTTTGCATCGAGATATATAACATCAGCAGTTTCCTTATCCCCTGCATACTGTGCTCTAATTCTTAAGTTTTCAATTGAATTATTTTGAGCATATACGGTAAATACACCATCATCTGAGATATTATTAAACTTACCAACATTTCCAGCGCCATCAGATCTTTTTTGATATTTGGCAAGGTGTCCTACAGTAATAGTAGTATTGGGTAAATCAGTGTTAGTTAAAAATAATGCTTCAAAAGATTCCCTTATCATTCTTGAACCCGAACCACCTACTAAAGGACTTGAATAAAATTGTCTACCAGCTTTTACTGTTGTATTAGATTGAGTATAGGCTAAATAAGCTTCTGATAATAAAGCACCTGAAATATCCATTGTATTTTTTGTTTTTCCGGCAGTATCATCAATACTAGCTACACTTGATGCTTGAAATGTAGTACCTAGTACTAAACCGTTGTATGAATCAGTAATATAGTTTAAAGAGCCACCATTTACCCAAATACTACTGTCATTAGAACTAACATTATCAAAATTTTGCACAAAATAATAAGATTTTAAAGAACCTTTTACTTTACCCTTTGAAAATGCTTCTTTGATTGAATCTGCAGCCATTGCATTTGATGTAAAACCTGCCATTGCCAGTACTGCAACAAAAGATATTTTTGCTATTTTTTTCATTTATTCTCCTAAATATATTGATATATTTACCACTTAAGATATAAGTTTAATAGTAAATTGAAGAAATTATAACAAGTTAAAATGGCGTTAACATGGAGTCTCTTACACATTAACTCCACTCATAAGATGGTATTATTTTTGATAATAAAGGAATGAAGATGAAAATTTTATTATTAGAAGACGATTTAATATTTAATGAAATAATTAAAGAATATTTAGAAAGTCTCAATTATATTGTCGTCCAAACTTATACAGGGGAGGAAGCTGAAGAATTAATTTACACATATAAGTATGATTTACTCATTTTAGATATTCATGTCCCTCTTATATCTGGAATTGATCTATTAAATGACTTTAGAAAGTCTGGATACACCACACCTGCGATATTTGTTACTTCAGTAACAAATACAGATCAAATATCAAAAGCATTTGAAATTGGAGCTGATGATTTTATAAAAAAACCATTTTCATTTAGTGAATTAAATTCAAGAATAAATTATATAAAAAAAATGTATAGTATTGATACGAATAACTATATTCGAATAAATGAAATAATTTCATTTGATGTTCGAAATATGAGTATTATAAAAGATAAAAAACATATTAAGATTCCAAAAAAAGAAGCCGAAATTATTAAATATTTTTTGCTTAATACCAATAGAACAATCTCGATTGATGAATTAATTGTAAATCTATGGAACTTTGAACATGAGCCAAGCATTTCAACAATAAGAAGTTATATTAAGAATATAAGAAAATCCATCTCAAAATCTTGTATAGAAACGATAAAAGGTTTAGGATATAAATTCAATACATACTAAGAACATGTCATGTAACTGTGCTTATGTATCTTTAAGAATAAGATACTCTTTTAAAATGTCGGAGCTTACTTTTAAAAACCCAAATTTTCATAAAAAATCAAAAGAAGAGTCAATATGTTAACTCATAAAAACACTTCCCTTATTAATTTAAATTTTGCCAAATAAAGATGATGAGACACCGTACTCAAAGAAATACATTTTATGCGATACTTATCTTGTAAATTATAAAAATAATTCAATTGTTTTTTTTATCTTCTGTCTTTAAATTTACTCCAATTTAGATTGTATAAACCCTTTATACGACTACTATTACAGATGAAGATAAGATAAAATGTGAAGATTATGGGGATGTGTATTTTGGAATTCTAAAGAATGAAAAAAAAGCGCTTGATGATAATAAAATCACCATACCTTTTCCGCAAAGAGATGTTCATATTTTTAAACAAAAATAAAGATAAGCCTAGGGCTTATCTTCCATATGCTTTATAATATTTACCTTTAATTCTTTGGTCATTTAAACCAGTTAATGCTTTATCAAACACATCTCTTTTAATAGCTACGTAAGAACAGAAATTAAAAATATTGATTTTTCCAATATCATCTTTTCCTAAACCAATACTTCCTGTTAATGCACCCAATAAATCTCCCGCTCGAACCTTATGTTTTTTCCCACCATTAATATAAATCGTTCTAAAAGGACAATCCAATTTAAAAGAAATATCATCTTCCAATAAAGTAGAATCAGAAAAAACAGTCTCTTTTTCTAGAATTTGATTAAAATCAAGCATTTTTTCTTCATCGTAATAATTACATAAAGAAATTGCCATTCCTTTTTTTCCAGCTCTTGCTGTTCGTCCAATTCTATGCGTATGTACTTTTTCATCATTAGCAATATCATAATTAATTACCAATGAAATATC
>SPKZ01012785.1_pt1 | contig 10136 bp, 10 predicted proteins | sample 2456571 | NCBI WGS metagenome assembly SPKZ01 (sample SAMN11192286, study PRJNA482655) | marine metagenome | biome: ENVO:00000447; feature: ENVO:00000244|ENVO:00000211|ENVO:00000569|ENVO:00002023; material: ENVO:00002151; isolation source: ocean water from marine abyssalpelagic zone ...
GGTATTTCGGTGAACGCAGTCTCAATTTGTCAAAAGGCAGTCAGGTTTATCTTGTAGCCTAGAATTAATGTCAATATACTCAATTACATAGCTAGCCTTTTATATAACTTATAAGACTAAATAAATAATTTACAGAACGGTTCGTTTTCCCATAAACATGTAATTAATAAATTTGAAGTATAATCTTATTTTTCAATTGATTAATCTATTTTTATTGAGGTTAATGAATTTGGGAAATCGAGAGTCCTGTTATACAAATGTTACTACTTTGATCGAGGTTTCACTCAATGTTAACTTTAGAAATATTTACACAAATAGCCGTTCTGTTTGGTGGAACTTCCTTTGTATTAGTCGCTTTAAGCTCATTTCTTGCCAATATATGGAGTAAAAGAATTATAAATGGTGAGCTTGCTGCTCATAAAAGAGAACTACAGAAGCAAGTTGATGATGCGAAAAAGGAATTACAAAGAGAAGTTATTAGACATGAAGCATTTACTTCAATATCAAAAGAAAAGTATCAAGAGCTTTTTGAAGACAGAATTAAATTATATAAAAACTTACTTTTAGTCAAAAAAAGTATCGATGATTCTACTTTAGATAATGCCGATATGTTGGCATACTTCGATGAAGACCCTCGTCCTTTTGTTGAAATTATACAAAAAATAAATACAGCCGCTAGGGATAATCCGATGTTGATGTCAAATGAACTAGCGAAGTTATCAAACCAACTCTATGACGAATCAGCATCCATTTTTGCCAAAGCTAAAGTTGAAGTTTTTCATGCAGAACAAAATGGCGGTTCTGAGCAATATGAACATCTAATTGAAACAGAGAACTCTGTCCTCTGTGGGCTCTATAGCGCTTGCGGGAAAACATATAATAATTGGCTGAAACAGCTTGAAGAAGATGTTAGTAAAATACGTGCATCATTAGATTTTACTGACGTAGTTTGGCATGCAAAGTACTAACAAGTTTGTCAACGAGGACAAATTTTAGCTACGCATTTTGTGTTGCCGCTGCGCGTCAGTATCACACAAACTGCTTCACAAAAATCAGCCTGTTACAAAGGCGTTATAAGGGCTAGGTCTGAGTATGAGCTTTAAATTAAATGTTTCTGATTTTGAAGGCCTCTCGGTAGAAGCTGTTGTTTCACTAATCAATAGTTCGTATAAAAAACCATTGTCTGAAGTATCGCTATACGATTTACTACTAAACGAAAGTACTAATAAGGCACTTCGTCATGGCGTTTACATGTACTTCAATGACAAAAACGAATGCCTTTATGTTGGCATGTGCAGCTCGAGTCATTTTGCTCAGCGCATAGGTGAGCATTTTGGTATGTCGCCCAAATGTAGAATGAATACGTTTTTAAAACGAACAGTTGAAATGTTAGGCTTAAAAGACAAGGAATATGACGGCTATGTTGAAGTTCTACCTAAAATCTCCAACTACGGTCTCCTCATAATAAATGCAAACGGAAAAAAGAAACCTTATATTTTAAATCTTGAAAAATTATTTCATATAACATACAAGCCAGAGCTTAATTTTCCGAAAGGCTTTCCACCTTACAAGGCATTGGATGAAAGTACTGATTTCACAAGTGCAGTGCTTTCATTGTGAAGCCTTATAACAAGCACATCAAAAATCGCCCTGCGGGCTGGACGTCGCTGACGCTCCGCCTTTTATGTGGGCGTTAAATCACCTAGGAGTTACCGTGGCATCATCTGAAGAAGTATATAGAGAAACACAGTTGCGATTACATCGAGTACTGGGGGCATATCTTGCGATGAAATCTTGGAAAAATGGGATTGACTGTGTAATTCTTGAACGAGATACTCTCCTGTCATTTCTCGATATAGAGCGTATGAGAAATACTCGTATTGATTGGCTCAAAGAAGACTTAAAGTATTTATTTAAATACCCACATACGACAAATACAACAAGCACTAACACTTATGCAATGTTGTATTTATCTAGAGTAAAGATACCTTCAAATAGTGGTATTTGGAAATCTATGACAAATGAAGAGCGTATAATTAAAATGCAAGAAATAGGCATTAAGGCTCAAGTTTTAGAATTGCCAAGCGAAAAAAAATTATTGACAAAAATGGCTTTGATATCAAATGGTATTGAGAAAGTGTAATTTAACAAGGCCTTTAAACGGAACAAAAACAGTTGGCTTTGTTTCGTACCTCAACAAGTATAGCCAACCATTTTTGTCCGCTTAAGGCGGCGTTAGACATTCATCATTGTTATGAGTATTTCGGAGGTAGAAAATTTGATTTCACTTTTAGCTGAATTTGGGTTCGGCGCACTTATAGGTGGTGGAATAGTATTACTTTTCATCAAAACCTTCATTCCTAAATACTTATCAGAAAAAGCTAAAAATTTAGCAACTAAAGAAGATATAGCTGAAATAACCAGTAAAGTTGAATCTGTTAAGTCAGACTATGCCACGATTCTAGAAGAGGTAAGAAGCAATCATCAACTGAAATTTGCTGCTGTTGAACGTGAAAAAAATATTAAGAAAGAAGTATATCTTGAGGCTGTAGAAGCCATAGTTCGCAGTCAAAATATGATTTCTAACTTTTGTAATTTAAATATGTCTGAACAAGAGATTACTTCATGTTTAAGTACCGACGCAGGAAAGATTGCGAAGGTTCAAATTGTAGGGAATCCCGAAACGGTAAAGGCTGTGAGCTCATTTATGGCGGCAGTTGCAACGGCTACATTAAACTTGATGCTTGAGCGTAGTGAATTAATGTTACGTAAAAATAATATACAAAATATTGAAGCATTAAGAGGGCGTTCACAACAAGAAGTTGACCGCTATATTGCATTAATGAAGAACCTTAACCTCGAAGGAAATTCAGATCCGAGACTTTGGGAAACTATCAATACCAGCGTTACATATGAGCAAAATCAGGTTACTAAATATAATTCAGAATTAGATCAATTATGGTTAGTTCAAAATACTGAGCATATGAACTTTTCAACGGATTGCATGGACACGTTTTTTATTGTTTCGGGTTTATTACCTAATACGATTTTATCGGTGAGAAGTGAGCTGGATTTAGAAATAGCACCAGAAGATTACTTAGCTATCTTTAATGAAAATTTGGATAAAGGTAAAGAGGTCTTTGAGGTGTTTATTAATAAAGTTTCAAGTAAAAATGCCTAATAAGAACTTCAAACGGAACAAAATGGTTGGCTTTGTTCGTACCTCAACAAGTTTAGCCAATAATCTCTGTCCGCTTAACAGGGCGTCAATCTCAATCTATCCATACTTTCTGTAATGCGAAATGTCCTCTTTAAAGCATAAGCGCTAAGCCATTTCTGTCCAAATATGGTTTAGGATGATTAGTTTATAGCTTTTGTGTAGCATAAACATATGAAGTAACATTATTTAATATAGTTATAGTATGATGCATTGCTAATCCCTAAACTATTACAAATAGTATCTTTATCTAGCCCTTGTCTCACAAGTTCTTTTGTATATTTACACTTTCCTTGAACATCCAAGAGATAAAATCCCGCACGTGAATGAGCATGATTCTCTAAATTAGATTGCAACATAAACTCTTGGTTTTGTTATAGTTTTTTATCGTAATCGTCTATTTTATCAGCAATGCTTCGAAGTTGATCTGTTAATTTTGTATCATTACTCATGGTATACCTACGTTCACTTAACTGAGAATTAATGATAGTTGTGGATTCACATTCGGCAAGTATTTACGAAAAATAATTAATGTGTTAGATGGATGTTGGTACTGTTCTTGGCTGTGTCGAATGATTCTAAACATAAAAAAGTAACAAGAGCGTTATATTCGGTAGTCTTGGTATGAAATTAGGCACACTATCTTACAAACGTTCATTTCAACATCAATCCCCCTGTAATGCTGAAGATACAAAAATACTGTATATATCGAGTAAAAACTATTAGTCTAAATTATTGCATTTGAAGTTTTTTCAGCGCCTCTATATTTGATAGAAGCGATTTTAGTGCCTCATTATCATTGATCAGGTTAGCTTTAAGCGATTCACTAATATGCAGCATTTTCATCACTCTCATTCTAATTTGAGAGGATACTTCCAGCAAAGCATCGTTTAATTGATTAGATTGATGATTTAGTTCGGTTGCTAGGTGAACATATCTCGATAACGTTGCATTGGATGCATGCATAGTTACCTTTCTACATGCGGTTGCTGCAACATTTAAAATGTTATTAAAGCTACCCGAAGCTGCTATTTTTTTAATTGCCTTAGCGACATGCAATGTTATAAATCTATGACGAAAAGAGTGATTTTTTATATGCCGAAGATCGTTGGAATATCGACTACCATTAATTATTTTTTTTGCATAATTCTTTAAGTACGAGGCTTTTAGTGGCGCGCCAGTTTCAGAATTAACAAATATCGAATCATGCTCTACATCAGGAAACATATTTTCAACTAAATTTATATAGCAGAGTATAATTTGAAGGTCTTCACTTGTTGTTGCAATTTCGCGCTTTTTGCCTTTGAATTTACCCTTTAAAATAGGAACGTCCCGTATAATAGGATTTTTTGCACTAAATAAATTTTTAGAAGCATTTTTTATAGAAGTTTTAGTTATTTGATGAATTTCACTGATTCTTGACCCTGTTATCTCTAACAGCGTCGAAAAGGCTTGCCATCTGCTAATTAAGAATTCATTCAAAACAGGATGATAAGTAGTGTTATTAATAGCATCAAGCCACATAATAAATTCATGGTCATGGATATATTCAGCATCAACCGAAATATGAATCAAACCCACCAATGAACTGTGATCTAAATACTCGAACTCCCGTCCTGCACGTTTTAATTTTTTAATTTGATAGTGGACATTGAAATCTTTGTCCACGCCTTGTTCGCTAGTCGCCAACTTCCATTCGGGGGTCTTTTGAGATAGAAATTCGATATAACCTAAAGCCACTCTACCATGTGACATTATCGTACCGTCATTATCCGTCCTTGGCTTTATGAAATTAATGAAGTCATATAATATTTTGTCTGTAATATCAAAAAGTTCTATACCTTTATCCTCAAGAAATGAACAAAATAGATTGAGACTATATGCTTTCTTAACAACAGTTGTAGCAAGAGGCTTGATATTGTATATCTGACTACCACCTCCTACTTTAGTTAAATATGCATTTGCATCCCAATCAATAGAACCATTCTTTTTGAGTATCATCGGTAGTTGTAAGTCATTCTTATCGTTTATCTTTCGACTTGTAGTAAGAAAAGTTAAACAGGGATCTTTAGCTATTATAACTGTAGACATTACTTCACCTCTGTAATTCTGTTAGCCCCTAAGATACGTGCTTGTTCCAGAATAAGTTTTCTATATGCCTTGTCAATTTCTTCATCTTCGCGGAAGCTATCTAAAAGCTGCATATAAGCCCTATAAACCTCAGCTAAAGCTACCTTTAATCCTTCATTGTCTTTGCGCAATTCATCCACGGCATCAACCGACATTCGACTTGGCTTCATTTTATCGCTAGTAGATATTGATTGCTCAGTCCCCTTGAGTCGCCTATTAACATTAACAATCGAATCTGACAATTGACTTTGCGCATCGATATTATGTTCAGCCTTTGCTGTATTGTACGAACAACTTATTACTTTAAGTGATGCGTCATTCCACTTATTAATACTTGCTAGAGAAAAACCAGAAAATCCACAAGTTAAGGTCGAAGGGATATCACTGTGGCTATTTATTTTATCTAGAAGTTCAGCTTTGCTAATTATTGATTGGGTAATGATTAGTTTTTTTGCTTTTACAGCATCGGATGTTTCACCTTTTTTAAATAGCGACATATAATAAAAACTCCCTATTTACTAAAATAGAAAAAGATATTCGAATCACCAATGCGACGAAAGTGTACATTTTGACCAGTTTTCTTCTGATGTTCTTTAATTAAAGTTCGTACGAGTGGTTCAAGCACAAGTGAAACACTAGTTTTTTTTCGAGCTTTATTAACAATGTTTTTGATATCATTATCACCATGAATAACCTTGTTTAATGATGCCGCAATTCTGGCAATAGAAGCTTCAGCTTCCTCAATCCATTCAGAGCTTGGAGCTACTTCAGCGTAATGGAATGTGTCCTCTAAAGAAGAGTGACCTAATAACCAAGATAGCTCCTCAAGACCCTCGCTATCTGAAAAATTAAAATATATTACAGCCAAAGTCCTTCGGTATTGATGGCTTCGTGGATACCACCTCCTACCACCAGTCAATGGGGAACAGCTCCAGTCGGAAAATAAATCAAGACAAGTATTGATGTAGTCGGCACTTAAAGGTCTAATTTGAGCACTAAGTGAATCAGCGTTGGTTGCATTAAATGATTTGTGTGACAGAAAACCACCAAATAAAAATTGTTCACTTTCATTAACTAAAACACCTCTGCGTTCTTCAAGTTCATTATTCAATAAAGCGAACTCTAAACCATAATCAAATATTAAATCTGGAATGGGCCTATGTACATCTTCTAGTTCTAAACGTTCGGAAGTCTTAGGTATTCTTAACACTAAATCAAAAAGTCCATCGATAGGGGATTGTACAAAACAGTTCCTCTTAAGGCTTTGCATGGATGTTAATCGACTTGCAACAAAACTAGCTATCAATATCCACATTGACGCGACATAAAGCCTAATTGCAATCGCGACTGACATTTCATTCCTAAATTGACTAAAATTAAACAAATCATTATCATCACACCATGATGTAATATTAAGATTCTTTAGAGCATTAGGAACTGGTAATTGTTTAAATACCTTCTCTTGTAATTCTCTACTTGAACGCCAACAATGTTCTCTTATTTTTATTTCATTAACTTCAAGTTTGGATAGTTTAGCTATATATTGGCGAAGAGCAGAACCGTAATATCGAACAAAGCGTAATGATTCTGAAATGGATTTAAGGTAAGTATCTACAGGCATTAATGGTGTTTTTATTGAATAACGCATTTCATTAAAAAGAGATTTTCCATGAACAAATAAAGCTCGAAGAGAATGTCGAAATTTATATTTTTGAGCGGATCTCGCTGTATAAATAGCTTCAAGTTCAGAAAATATATTAGATATTATTTTTTCGGATGGATATAAATCGACTTCTACATCAAATTCCAGATCATTTATCGATGGATATTCACGTAAATTTCTACTGGAGTTCCATTTTTTTATATCAGTAATATTCGATTCGAAGTCACGACCTGTTTCGTAATTTCTTTTTTTAGATTTTTAGTATTTCTTCAGCGCATGCTTAAGAGATTCTAGCTCCCTCGACTTTAAACCAAGCTTAGTTTTCAATTCGATCCAGTCTATTGATGAGGGGTTCTCATAGAGATATTCAGTAATATCTAGTGCATCATGGAAGGTTTTAGGATCTACATTGAATGCTAGTAAAAAGCTTTTTAACTCTTCAAATTTAATCTGTTCTAAACTTCGTACTAGCGGCATAGAATTATTTTGACGAATTTCATTTGCGTGCTTAATTAGTTTTGTTATGGATATTAATACACTCTTAGCTCTAGTTGGGCGTGTTATTTTTCCACGTGCGTCTAAGTACAAAAGGCTATGCTGAATATCTTGCAGGAGGGGCTTATTAATCGGGTCTGTTAAACTCTCATTATCTGAAATCATTCGGTCAAAGTTGATTTTCATCGCCTTATCTTGATTTTTTATAAAATATGATATATCAATACTTACTCTAGAAGTCAGCCATATATGGTCATAAATACAACCATTAACCATCCATCGAGGCTTAGAATAAGACGCATTTTTAGTCATATCAATTAATTGGATTAGGTCTACGGCTTCTTCAAATTTTTGATCAACAGCTTTATCTGACATATATCATCTCACTCATCTGACTGGACTGCTAACTGGGCAGTTCGTAGCATTTGCTTCATTATTATCGAACTTTCTGCTATTACTGTTATTGCTGCTATACAGTCTTCTTTTAACTTTGGGTTTTCACCATCTTTTACATACCTTAAAGCCAATTCAATGTTTTTACTTGATACGCAAAAATAGCGCTCATCACTAACACCAGATTCTATTATAGGGTTAACTAATCCATCATATAAATCACCACCCATATCTGGATTACTAAAGGCAACTTTAAGGCGTGATTTAAACTCATTTTCACTAATATTTAATGATTCAGAAGGCGATTCATCAGATGAAACCGCCATATATAGTAATAAGTTTTGAAGAGACCTGATTTTAATACGGTAAATTAGCTCTGAAAGGTAAGGCGGTATGTAACGCTCTAAGCTAGTTCTAATTTCATTTCCTAAGTAAGCGGATGTTTTAATTGTATTGCCTTTTGATTGAAGGTAGATAAGAACACCTTTTGAGACTCGGATTTTTTTTAATGTTACAGTTTTAAATACACTATTTTCAGATGGTAACTTAGCCCTTAGCTTATTGAAGTTATCTTGAAATGCGCTGTCAGATATAACTTTTAGCCCTTGCATGGTACGACAAAGCCATAGATTTTTCATTTGGCTAAATTGTCTAGCGCGACTCGTCATTTCTAATGTCATTTTTAAGCAGGTTGCTGCATCTATTTCAGCCACACTTACTTCTGAAAGTTTAACAAGAGACGCTTTAGCCGTCCTCGTCTTAGCATGCTTTGCACGGGACTTTAATGCTCTTAGTCGTATAGAACCTTCATCTGTAATTTGTACAAATTCTTGACCGAGGCTATTCGAAGATATTAATACATAATAGAGAGAGAAAGGGTTAATTCCGATTTCCTCGACAATGATAGCTTGCATAGCAGATGCTACTTCTAGTTTTAATCCCAAATATTTGGTTAATTTACTAGCTACTTTGAAAATGCTGTTTTTAGGCGCGGCTTGACCAGATAGATACAGTTCATAATGCTCATGAAAATAAGCCACTTTTTTAGCGGTGAGAAAATCAGTTTCATTTTCTTCAGGCCAGCAAGTTTTACCATCAGTTAGTAAATATTTATTATACTGCTCTATGACCTTTTCCCCTGACAAAAAGGAATGATAACCTTCGTAAACAACCTCTTGCGATTTTTTTATCAATGTACTTAGGTTGGTTTCAATATCGCTCTCTAGATGCTTAAGAAAGGTAGGTGTATTTTTATATTTATCTATTTTTATCTTGTCATATAAATTAATTTCAGACATAACTGGGTTATTAAAACGCTCTCGATTAATCGTGCTGGATTGTCGTAAATTATCTGGCAAGTCTATTTCAGAAGGTAACAAATTATGATCAATCAATATTTGTATGCATTTTTTTAAGCAGAAGAATAGTTGCGTAGCCGTATTTCTATTGTAGTTATCAAGTAAATTTCCCCTAAACTTAATCAGCTCACCTTGAATGATCATCGGATGGTTATACCAATCATCTTTGACTCCTGAGATCTGATTTAAAAACGTAATAAGCTGAGATCTGATTTTCTCTAATGTCTTTTTCTTGTTCGAGTGAACGTGATCTCTAAGGCGGTCAGCAATTTTAGGGGGGCAAGTATTATCAAGAGTTTCTTTAAATATCTCATTTTTTGTACGAACATGACGAAATCCACATGAAATATCTTTTGGTATAATATTATTTTTAAGTTCGTCATATTGTTGTTGAGAAAGTCCTTTCTTTAGACTCAATTCTAAATTTTTAGACATAATAGGCCACTCTATGTGGCTATCTTTTATGAGCTTAATAACATAACTTTTAACTCTTCTGTAAATTCCATTTGCGGTTTTATGGGTATATCTTTGGCTAAGATCGGTCGCAATAAGTTTGAAACATGAAATTAGATCCGAATTGACGTTGTAGTTTAGTGTAGGGCTTAGGATATTACTGTATACGACAAGAAATTTGGTGAGTAGAGACTTATCATCGTAACTTTTATGTTCAAGCAAGGTTAGAACTCCCTGATAAACAGAACCACCGTAGCTTTCTTTGATGAAAGCTAATTTATTAGTAAAACTCATTGTCGAATCCATACTAAATTCCTATTTGAGATGTTCATATAGGAAAGTGTAGGTTATAATTTCGATTAAACCCAATATTAAAAGGGTTATGTCTAAATGAAATAAATGGTGCATGGTGACACTTAGCGATCAC
>SPKZ01022217.1_pt1 | contig 10134 bp, 9 predicted proteins | sample 2456571 | NCBI WGS metagenome assembly SPKZ01 (sample SAMN11192286, study PRJNA482655) | marine metagenome | biome: ENVO:00000447; feature: ENVO:00000244|ENVO:00000211|ENVO:00000569|ENVO:00002023; material: ENVO:00002151; isolation source: ocean water from marine abyssalpelagic zone ...
AGGATGAGATCCTCGCCGTGGTTGCCGGTCAATGAGTCAAATCCGATTGGAGCTCCCGGAGTGCTATTCCGAGGTGTGACGATACCGAGCGGGCAGTGACAGATTCGAGGGCATACGTGCCGCCGACTGTGGCCAGTTCAGCGGAGCGCCCCAGCAGCCAGCTGCCGAGGCAGGCGGCATCGTGAAGGCTGATGCCCTGGCCGATGAGGCCCGCGCACATGCCGGTGAGAACATCGCCCATGCCGCCGCTGGCCATGCCGGGATGGCCGGTGGTGTTGAGTTCGACCGGATGCTCCGGGGTTGCGATGGCAGTGCGCGCGCCTTTGTGGAGCAGGGTGACATCCCACTCGTCAGCGAGGTGGCGGGTCAGGGAGACGCGGTCATCGTTCTTCTCGGTAAGCCGGGCGAGCTCGCCGGGGTGGGGAGTGAGGAGACGATTGAAAGGAAGCTCTGTCGGATCGAGCTGGTGTTTTGACAGCGCATTGAGCGCGTCCGCATCGATCACCATCGGGGCAGGGTGCTTCAGCATCAGCTCGATCAGTTCGGCGGGAACGTCTTCCCCGAGGCCGGGGCCGATTGCGATGACGTCTGGATTCAGTCGATCAATCGCCTCGAGCGTGCGTCCCGGGCAAACCATGACTTCGGTCGGAGCCTGCGCTGCGATGATCTCGTAAGCATTTTCGGGAACAAGAGCCGTGACCAGCCCGGCTCCGATATTCGAGGCTCCCGAGGTAGCCAGTGCGGTGGCCCCGGTCAGTCCGCGGGAACCGGCGATGACGGTGACGCGCCCGGCAGCTCCCTTGTGAGTATCGAAACGGCGCCGTTGCAGTCGTGGTCGCAGGTTTGAGGGGAAAAGCAAATCGACATCGGTGACACCGTTTTCGACGGGAATGTCCAGTGGGATGAGAACGACTCGTCCCACCTGATCAATCGCTGGGTCGGCGGCAAAGCCCGCTTTGGCGTGGGTGATAGTCAGGGTGGTGTCGGCGATCACGGCCCCTTCGTAGGCTTCGCCGGTGTCGGCGTTGAGTCCGGTCGGGATATCGACGGCGTAGCAGGTGGCCCAATGCTCTTCGCGCCACTGGTTAATGCGGTCGGCCTGCTCCCGAATGCCGCCTCGCAAGTCACCGGTCGCGCCGATCCCGAGCAATCCGTCCACGCAAATGCAGGTATTGCTGGTGTAACCCTCGCACGTTTCCGTTTCTTCCTCGTATTGCTTCAGCTTGATCCGGGCAAGATCAGAGATGTCATCCCGACCGTGAGAGAAGTGGAGGTTGGTTCGCCAGCCCCAGCGTTTCAGCCAGCGGGCAATGACGAGGGCGTCGCCCCCATTGTTACCTTTGCCGCAGAAGATCTCTGCGGTGGCCGGGGAGGGGTGATAACGGCGAATCGCGAGGGCACACTGGCGCCCGGCTTCGTCCATGAAAGGTTCAGCGGAAACACCGGTGGAAAACAGCTGCGTTTCAGCCTCGGACATTTGCTGACAGGTGACCAGCATGTCCTCAGTATGACCTAGAAGAGGCGGCGGTTGAACTGAATAATGCCGCGGGCGATGGAGTCGGCCACCACCTGGCGGAACTGCGGATCCAGCATCTTACTGCGCTCGGTCTTGTTACTGATGAAGCCGCCTTCGACGAGAATGGCGGGGTGCTTGGTGTAGCGTAAAACTGAAAAGTTGCCTGTTTTCACACCGCGATCTGTTGAGCCCATATTCTTGATCAACTCGGTCTGAACATACTTGGCAAATTTCTCTGAGCTGGAGGAACGGTAAAAAGTCTCGATGCCGACGGCGGAGGTTCGGTAGGCGGAGTTGAAGTGAACGCTGACGAAGACAGCGTTGCGATAGCGATTAGCGCGGGAAGAGCGCTCGGATAGAGCGATGAACTCGTCAGTAGTCCGAGTCATCACCGTCTTGAATCCGGCTTCCTTGAGAGTGCGCTCAAGCCGGCGGGCCACGTCGAGATTGATGTGCTTCTCGTAAACGTAGGAATCAGCAGCTCCGAGGTCCCGACCGCCATGTCCGGCATCAATGATGACGGTCTTGAACGCCTGAGCTGTTCCTGTCGACAAAAGGAATCCTCCCAGGAGAAGGAAAATCGAAAAAAAGCGGTTCAATGGCATGAGGGGGATGGTTGAAACCTACAATGAATCACGGAAGTTTTCAAATTAATTGAGGAAATTTAGTAATTGATGGAAATTAACCAAACGGCGTTTGGCACCTTTATTTTCTATGGGTCGGCTTTTTCCATGAACTGCGTTGGGGCGTTCCAGACGCATGGACTGGCAGCTTTCGGGATGAGTGATTTGAGGATAAACGCTTCTTGGGATGAAGTTATTAGGTGGAAAAACGCTCTTCGATTCGTGGCAGGAACGGACCGGAACTGAGCTGGGCTTGTCCTTGACCAAGCGCATATCAGGCTTAGCTTCTCGTCTTTGCTTCCCGGGGTTGACTCTCTAGGTGGCGGGAGTTAATCGAAATTGATTTCAAATGTGCTCAAAATTTTACCAAACAACGGCGTTTCTGGGATGCCTGCTGGTTTCCACTCTGACGACGACATCTATGACAGCCGAAGACGCTAAACAGCCTGAATCACTCAAGGAACGAGTGAGCTACTCCTACGGACTGATGATTGCCAAGCAGCTCACTGAGCGCGGAATCGAGATTGAATTCGATCAGTTCTCCAGTGCTTTCCAGACCGTTCTTAGTGAAGGCGAGCCGCTTCTCTCTGATGATGAAGTTTCCGCTGCTTTTGCTGAGAACCAGAAGATTCTCGACGAGAAGAACGCCACCGGCCCTGATCGTGAGAATCTCGTCGCCGGTCAGGAGTTTCTCGAAGAGAATCTCAAGAAGGATGGCATCGAGAGTACGGCTTCCGGGCTCCAGTATGAAGTAATCAAAGAAGGTGACGGCGCTCAGCCTGCGGCCACCGATGTGGTTGAGGTGCACTATCACGGCACCCTGCTTGACGGGACGGTTTTCGACAGCAGCGTTGACCGCGGCGAGACGACCAGCTTCCCGCTGAACCGCGTCATCCCCGGTTGGACCGAGGGTCTTCAGCTCATGAAAGAAGGGGGCAAGTATCGCTTCTTCATTCCCTACGACCTTGCTTACGGTGAGCGCGGTGCCGGCGCCGACATCAAGCCTTACAGCACCCTCATCTTCGAGGTGGAACTCTTCAAAGTCGGCGAGTGATCGCCGGCGATCCCATTTAACCCTGTTGGGTCGATGACCTGACAGGGTTGAGTCTCCCGACTTTCACTGGCCGCCCGAATGGTTACGAAAATCGTCTCGGGAGGCCAGACCGGCGTCGACCGCGCTGCTCTCGAATGGGCGCTCGACCGTGGGGTCGACTGCGGAGGCTGGTGTCCGGCAGGGCGACTGGCCGAGGACGGTTTTATTCCCGGGAGATTTCCGCTTCGCGAAACCCCGTCGGGGAGCTATCATCAACGAACGGAATACAACGTGAGATACAGCGATGGCACGGTCATCCTGCTGCTGGGCTCGAATCTGACAGGCGGAACCGCTTTGACAGAAAAAATCGCTTCCAGTTGGAATCGTCCCTGCTTAATTCTTTCGAAATCAACAACGGACAGTCCCGTCCCGAAACTGAGGGACTTTATCGACCAGAATCGTATCGAAACACTGAACATTGCCGGGCCGCGCGAATCAGGCGAGCCCGGAGTCGGCGAATTTGTTCGCTGGATCCTCGACGAAGCTATCGACGTTGAACCATCCTGATTACCCCTCTCTGAACCAAATCCAAATCATGGAATCGCAATCGAGTGAAACTGCCCCTGCTCAAACCCCGTCGCAGAAAGAGCAACTCAAGGAGGAGATCCTCCGCAACCTGACCCGGAACCAGGCTCATAGTCCGGAGTCGGCGACGAAGGGAGACTGGTGGCGTGCCGTCAGCCTCGCTGTCCGCGGTCGCATGCTGGAGAAGGCAACCACCCAGCACCGATCTCACCGCCAGAACAACGTGCGCCGTGTTTATTACCTTTCGCTCGAATACCTCATGGGGCGTCTCCTTGAGAATAACCTCGTCAGCCTGGGGCTTTTCAATGATTGCAAGGAAGTCGTCGCCGAGCTCGGAGTCGACTTTGATGACATGCTCGAACAGGGCCCGGACATGGGGCTGGGCAACGGCGGCCTCGGCCGTCTTGCCGCCTGTTTCCTTGATTCCATGGCCACACTTGATCTTCCGTCAGTCGGCTACGGCATCAACTATGAGTTTGGTCTCTTCCGTCAGAAGTTTGTCGACGGCAAGCAAGTGGAATCTCCCGACGAGTGGCGCCGCTTCGGTAGTCCCTGGGAGATCTGCCGACCTGAGTATTCGGTTGAAGTTCCGATCTACGGTCACGTCGAAAACCAGTTCGACGAGCTGGGTCAGGGGCGCCCGGTCTGGACCGGTACCCGGTCCATCCTCGGCGTGCCGTGGGATGTGCCTATCGTCGGTTACGAAGGTTCTTCGGTAAACTTCCTTCGTCTTTGGGAAAGCACCGCCTCCAAGGATTTTGATTTAGATATTTTCAACCGTGGGGGATACACCGAGGCGGTTCGTGAGAAGGCTGAGAGCGAGTCCATCTCCAAAGTGCTTTATCCGAATGATTCGACTGAAGCGGGTAAGGAGCTTCGTCTCGTGCAGCAGTATTTCTTTGTCGCCTGCTCGTTACACGACATCATCAAGCGTCACCGCCGCACTAACGACACCTGGGACAGCCTTCCGGAGAAAGCTGCGATCCAGTTGAACGACACGCACCCTGCTGTGGCAGTGCCGGAACTGATGCGCATCCTCATCGATGAGGAGTTGCTCCCCTGGAACCAGGCCTGGGAAATCTGCACCAGGACTTTTGCTTACACCAACCACACCCTGCTTCCCGAAGCGCTCGAGAAGTGGAGCGTGCCGCTCTTCCAGAAAGTGTTGCCGCGCCACCTCCAGATCATCTTCGAGATCAACAAGCGTTTCCTCGAAGACGTGGTCGAGGCCAAGTGGCCCGGTGACAACCAAAAGAAGCGTGCCCTTTCCATTATTGAGGAAGGCTCGCCCAAGATGATCCGCATGGCTTACCTTGCGGTGATTGGCTCTCATACCACCAACGGTGTTGCGGCGCTGCACACGCAGTTGCTCAAGAAGCATCTCTTCCGCGATTTCGACGAGCTCTATCCCGGCAAGATCCAGAACAAGACCAACGGCATCACTCCGCGTCGCTGGCTCAAGGCTTGTAACCAGGAACTCTCTGACCTGATCGACACCAAGATCGGCAGCGACTGGCCCGGTGATCTTGATAAGCTCCAGGACCTCGCCCAGTTCGCCGATGATCCTGCCTTCCAGGAGGCGTTCATGCAGGTGAAGCTCAATAACAAGGTCAAGCTCGCCGCCCTGATCAAGGAACGCTGCGGAATTGAGGTGAATCCGAACGCATTGTTCGATGTGCAGATCAAGCGTCTCCACGAATACAAGCGTCAGCACCTTAACCTGCTCAATATCCTGACACAGTACCGTCGGCTCATCCAGGATCCGGATCTCGACGTCGTGCCCCGTGTCTTTGTCTTCGGTGCCAAGGCGGCTCCCGGATACACCCTCGCCAAGGAGATTATTCACGCGATCAACGCGGTCGGTGAAAAGATCAACAACGACCCGCGCATTGGAGACAAGCTCAAGGTCGCGTTCATTCCGAACTACGGTGTCAGTGCGGCTGAGGTTATCATCCCGGCAGCCGATATCTCCGAGCAGATTTCCACTGCCGGTAAAGAAGCCTCCGGAACCGGTAACATGAAGCTGGCTCTCAATGGTTCACTCACTCTCGGTACGCTCGACGGAGCCAACGTCGAGATTAAGGAGGAAGTCGGTGATGAAAACATCTTCATCTTCGGCCTCACCGTCGACGAAGTGGAAGCGCTCTGGAAAGAAGGTTACTGCTCGATCGATTATTACTGGGCAGACGAAGAGCTTCGCGCCGTGATCGATTGGCTCACGTCTGATTACTTTGCCCCGAAGGGCTCCTTCGATGGAATCCGTCACACCTTGCTTGATGGTGGTGACGCCTACCTCGCGCTGGCCGATTACAAGGCCTACGTGGAAGCCCAGGGCGAAGTCGACAAGGCTTATCGTGACAAGGCCGGTTGGGCCAGGATGGCAATTCTTAATACGGCCCGCGTCGGCAAGTTTTCCAGTGACCGCACCATCCGGGAATACGCGGACGATATCTGGAAGCTGCCTTCCGTTAAAGTGTAGTGACAGGGTCGCGCCTCCGCTGTGCCGCGACTTTTGATTGAATGGAAGAACTTGCGGCGAAGCACGTCCTGCTGGACATCGAGATCATTACCCTGATCGCACTCGCGATCGGGGTGACGCTCTACGCGGTGATTCGTCGTCAGTCCGCCAATCCGATTCCGTCGACGCCTCACTGGGACGTCTACGATCTCGGATTGATGTTCTTTCCGGCCATCATGTTTTTGATGGGTCCGTTCCTGATGGTTTCGGCTGCGGGAGCGGAACAGGAGAGTGCACCGGGAGATGCGACTCCGGGATACGGAGTGCTCCTCTTCAATCTCGGGATTTACGTCTTCGTTCTCATGATGGTGCACGCCGTCGTGGAGTGGATTCGCCTGCGCAGTATGAAGGAGGTTTTCGGGCTCACTAAAGTGGGTCTGCCTCAAATCATTGTTTACACCATTGTCGGCGGCGTGTTTTCCGTCCTGATCTGCGTCTGGCTTGTTGGCACGATCTCTGAATACTGGATTGGTGGGATGTTCGACGGGCTCCAGGAACAGGCTCCGGTTCGCAGCCTGCAGGAGGCTGAATCCCACACCTTTATTTCGCTCGCCGTCTTCGCTGCAGTCGTCGGGGCGCCGGTGGCGGAGGAGTTTCTCTTTCGCGGCTACATGTATGGTGCACTCAAGAATGCGACCGGAAGACTCTTTGCTACGGTTGTCATCAGCCTGCTTTTCGCGGTGGTGCACGGCAACCTGCCGGCGCTGCTACCGCTCTTTGTGTTTTCCCTGATTCTCTGTGTGGCCTACGAAATGTCGGGCAGCCTCTGGGTGCCGGTAGGGCTGCATGCTTTCTTCAACGGGACGAATATTGTGTTGATGCTGACCCAGCAGGCGGTTGATTAACAACATGGGTGAAGGCAGCGAGCGTCTCAGCGAACTGGGCGAGAACCAACTCGTCGAGCGCATCATTGCGTCGCTGCCGAGCGATGTCAGCATCATTGTCGGAGCCGGGGATGACTGCGCCGTCGTCCAGGTGGACGAAAGTGGGGAAGGACCATGGCAATTGCTTAAGACCGATTGCCTCATCGAGGGTGTGCACTTTCTTTCCGGGACCGATCCCGAGCTGGTCGGTCGCAAAGCGATCAACCGGGTTCTCAGCGACATCGCTGCGATTGGCGGTCGACCGCGTCATGCTGTTGTCACCCTGGCCTGCGATGCCGACCGCGGTGTCGAGGAAGTTGAAGGCTGGTATGCCGGGATCAACGCGGCCGCTGCGGCTGCTGGTTGCTTTGTGGTCGGGGGCGAGACCGCTCGATTGAACGCGACCGGCGTCATGATTTCGGTTGCCATGACCGGTGAGGTGGAGCGCGATCGCTGCGTCTTGCGCTCCGGGGCCAAAGTCGGCGATATCATCGCTGTGACCGGAAGGTTGGGAGGTTCCTTCGAAAGTGAACGACATCTCACTTTTGAGCCACGGCTAGCCGAAGCCCGGTGGCTCGTTCAGCATTGCCTGCCTAATGCGATGATGGATTTGAGTGACGGGTTAGGATCGGATCTCCCGCGTATGGCTGCGATGAGCGGCATCGGCTTTGATGTCGAGCTCGAGCAGATACCCTGTCATGAAGGCATCGGTATTGACGCTGCTGCCGGCGAAGGGGAAGACTACGAATTGCTAATGGCGTTTTCTCCTGCGACATGGGAGAAGTTAGAGACCCGGTGGCAGGAGCAGTTTCCCGATGTGCCGATCACTCCGATCGGAACTTTTGTGGAAGGAGAAGGTGGGGAACTGCCCAAAGGTTGGGAACACTTTGTCAGCAATTCATAGAAATGGGTGAAATTTTTGTTAGAGCCAGTTCAGAAGCTGAAATGATCGCCGCCGGCACATCGCTCGCGGCGGATCTGGAGGCGGGCGATGTCGTTGCCTTGAACGGTCAGCTCGGAGCCGGTAAAACTCATTTCAGTAAAGGCATTGTTGCCGGTCTCGGTTCGGGTGACGAGGTGACCAGCCCGACCTTTGCTCTCGTCCAGGAATACCACGGCGGGAGCCTGCCGGTGTTCCACTTCGATTTTTACCGCCTCGATGAAGTCAGCGAACTGCTGCGTCTCGGTTGGGATGAGTACCTTGACGAAGACGGCATCCTGCTCGTGGAATGGGCTGACAAATTTCCGGACGTGTTGCCTGAGGGCACGCGCTGCTTTGACCTCACCATTGAAGACGACGGCAGTCATGTCGTCACCGAACGATGATCCTCGGTATTGAAACTGCCACTCCCAGGGCTTCGCTCGCGCTCTACGATCGCGACGCGGACGAAGTGTTGTGGTCGCGCGACTTCACCACCGAGCGGGCTCACAACGCGGTCATCTTTGAGCCGGTTTCCGAAATGCTGGAGCAATATCGCGATCAGCTCACCGGCATCGTTGTCGGCGTTGGTCCGGGTTCTTACAGTGGTGTTCGCGTCGGTATTGCGGTGGCAAATGGACTCGGGCTTTCACTCGGTGTGCCGACGATGGGACGCTCTTCTCTCGAAGCGTGGGATGTCAGCGAAGACACCTACGTGGTCATCAGTGACGCGCGCCGCAAGTCGTATGCCGTTGCTGAAGTGATCGATCGTCGCGTCACGGGCGAACCGGATCTGATCGATGCGGAAGTGCTTGAGGCGAAATTGTCGGAGCTCGCTGCCGGTGGCGTCCTGCTTTACTCCGCTGATTCTAAGGTCGTCGAAGCTTTTGCGAGCGTGAGCCTGGCGCACCCCGATGCCGCTCAGCTCGCAGAACGAGCTGGTCAGTTAAGTCCCGCCGACTGGCCCGAGGCCCCGCTGGAACCACATTACTTGCGTGCCCCGTACATCACGACGCCTAAAAAGAAGGCGCTGGGATGATGAGGCCAGAAGGCGGGGGGAGAAATCTTGATCAGCCGCGTGAGTGAGACATCAGGCGCATGGTTTCGTCGAGAGCGTGACGGTAAAACCAGGCGCGGCGATTGTCGTCATACTGCTTGCCGGCTTCGGCCACCTTGCCGAGGGCTTCGCGCGCTTTGCCGTCGAGGCTCTCCATCTCGGAGAGAGAAAGGATGGCGCTCTCGTAGAGCTCCGCACATTCGGTAATCTTGCCGCTGTTGTAGAGCGGGACACCTTTTTCGATCGCCGCGGCAATGACGTCAGCAGCGCTCTGGTTCCCGACACTGGTATTTTTCAGGGAGGGAGCCTTGTCAGATTCCGAGCATGAACCGCAATCAGAAGCCTTGTTCGCAAACCCAATCACGGAATCGATCACGTGGATGACACCGTTGCCGCCGTCAATACCGGCAGAGCGAATTACGGATCCGTTCACGGTGAAGAGACCATTGTTGATGGCGAACTCCAGTTCAGAACCGCTGAGTGACTTGGCCGCCTTGGCGTTGAGCGCGTCACCGGCGGATACCTTGCCGGACACCACGTGGGTGGTGAGCAGTTCGATGAGCTGCTTGCGGTTCTCTTTCTTGAGCAAGCTCTCCACCGTGCCCTCGGGGAGGGCGGCGAAGGCTTCGTCGGTGGGAGCAAAAACCGTCAGCGGATCTTTTCCGGTGAGGGCTGGAGCCAGTCCTGCTGCTTCAGCGGCTGCAAGAAGCGTCTTGAAGGAGCCAGCGCCCTGGGCGGTGGTCAGTAGGTTGGCTTCTTTTGGCTTCGGGAGCAAGACCGAGTCGATCACATGAATCTTGCCGTCAATGGCTCCGATGTCGGCTTCGAGCAGGGTAGCGTCGTTCACTTTCACAGCGCCGTCACGGAATGCGACCTTGATGGGAGACTTCTCGACCGTTTCGACGTTTTTGGACCCTAGCGCTGCCGCAAGGTTCAGATCTCCCGGATGGACGTGATAGGTCAGGACCTGAACGAGGCGATCCTTGTTTTCTGGTTTGAGGAGAGATTCCACGGTGCCCT
>SPKZ01008595.1_pt1 | contig 10126 bp, 13 predicted proteins | sample 2456571 | NCBI WGS metagenome assembly SPKZ01 (sample SAMN11192286, study PRJNA482655) | marine metagenome | biome: ENVO:00000447; feature: ENVO:00000244|ENVO:00000211|ENVO:00000569|ENVO:00002023; material: ENVO:00002151; isolation source: ocean water from marine abyssalpelagic zone ...
AAATCGATATGTGTAAAATGCTGAATGGCCTTGAGGCACTAACCCTTGGAATTATACTGCCAAAGCTTCCTGATTTTGTCGATATGGTTAATGATAGGCTTGGGAAAGTTAATGCAGCACTTTCAGAAATATATGCAGGTATAGATGACCTTATTGCTAAAGGTGAGATCGATAAAAGTGCCTTGGATTTAGATAAGCACGGAGTTGAATGTGATGGTGCACGTTTCGATCAATTAAACACAGCCGCTTTAGAAGATAAAGTTAAAGATGCTTGTTTAGACGACCGTGACCTGAATAAGTTAAATCTACCTTTAATAAAACTTTTAAAGATGGACGGCGACTTGCAACGTAAACTTAAAGACCTACTTTGTAGTATGGGGCAATAATGAATCTATTAGCTGACTTAGATAAACACTTAAAGAAAAAGGGATTGCAGTCTAATATTCCATATGCTGCGGAGGTCGTTGACAATAATGACCCTGCAAGACTACAACGTGTTCGTGCAAGAATAGAAAAGTTTCATGACCATCTAGAAGATTCTGATATACCTTGGGCTAGTCCTAAGAAAGCTCACCCAATGGGATTAATCGGAGGTTCTTTAGGCCGAACTGGTAGTTGTTCAATACCTGCCACAGGTGCATTGATATCTATTTACTTTCCTAACGGAGGTGATCCATCTATATCAATGTACACTACTGAAAGACCTGTTGATAAAGAAACTGTTCCACCTGAATTCGAAGTAAACTATCCATTCAGAAAGGGTTACGTATTACCAAATGGTCATACAATGATTCTCGATACAAAAACCAATGAATTGTTTATGGACAATCCCGGTGATATGAATATTGTTATCCTCGGTGACGTAAACTTTACTGCCGTTGGTAATATAAATATGAAAGCTATTAAGTCTGAGAGTGATATCCCCGCTTACTTGAAAGGTGCACCCGAACGTTTACTTAATCAGTTGCGTCCTAATCCTCAGAAAGAAATTGAGTTTGAGGGATTGCATGGTGGTGATAGCGGCAACATACACTTTGAGGCTGACGATCATATTACTATGAACGCCGGTAAGAAAATTAAACTCAAGTCTGGTAAAGATTTTGATATCGATGTAGGTGCCAAGATGAAGACCAAGGTAAGTAGCACTTACGAAATGAAGAGTGGCGGCAACGCTAAATTTAAAGCACCACGCATAGACCTAAATTAATTACGGAGTACAATATGAAAATTCTAGTAAGTGCCAGCGCACGTATAACAAAATCAATGCGTGGTGCAAAAGCCTACATTGCCAAATCGGTTGTCAAAGTGGAAGATGATGATCATGAATCTAACATTAAGCGCGGGGAAGAGTTTTATCTCAAGAAGATAGGTTCTAAATATTATGTTCTTGATGTAGAGGGTAGAGATATTTATCAATTCTTAGTTACTAAGAAAGTCTATCTAGCTTTAGAAAAGAAACATACTCCTGTAGATACTGATGCCCGTGACACACGTATGCAAAAGGCTAAACGTAGACCAAAACGTGGCGAAACTCCTAAGCAGTATACTAAACGTATTAATAAAGTTACTGACGAAGTAAAGAACCGTGGAAAATCAACCATACAAAAAGAATCTAAACTTATTGCGGAGACATTCAACTCTCCAGTAGTTAGAAGTAACCAAGCACCAAACTCTTTTCAATTAGTCGATGCTGAGTTTAACGAGAAGAAAGTTACCAAGACTATGAAAGACCTAGGTTTTGAATTGACTGGTCGTCCGCAGCAACGGTTAAAGTTTAGTCACAATAATGGTACTACTGTATTTGCCTTTGGTGAAAATGGTAAGATGGGCACATTGCACTTAGCTTTCTTGAAGATGCAGAAACCTAAAGTGTCTGAACTACCAGACATAACTGATAAAGAACTTGAGGCATTACCTTCTGTCAAACTTGAAGGTGCAGAGAATGAATTGTTCTATGCCACTGAGGCCATAGGTACTCTTTCTTATAATGTTAAGCGTGAGAAATCTCGACTAAGAATTTTACAGAAAGCCAAGCGCCAAACTCCAAGCAATGCACGGGAACAAAAACAGATAGAGAAAATACTTCCTGGTATGCAAGCTAGGTTAGATAAGCAAAAGGATACTGTCAAAGCAATTAAAGCCAACATCAAAAAACTAAAGAAGTTGGTAACCTACTAATGGTTGAACTAATAATATTAAGCACGGAAGAAACTGATGATAAGGATTTCCAAAGAAGATTGGAAGCCCTTTGTTTAAAGATAATTAAAGCAGAGGATTCAATAAAGAGCAATTGTGGTATCTGTATTACTTATTGTGATAAGCACAAAAAGATTGGTACCCTAGTTCAACAGTTTAGCCGTACTAATGGTACTGGCTTTAAACGTTTGAATAAGATTACCCCTCATAACTTTACGGTAGGTAAATACTGCATAGACTATACTGGCGAGAAAGTGATTCGTAAGATGTTAAAAACCTGCGAAGTAAAAACCCACAGACCGCGTACTTAATCTATTCTACAAATGCTAATTTAAGACAGTAGAAACATTCTACTATTTTGTTAACAAAAACATAAGGTATAAAATATGAAAGCAACCCGTATGGATGTCTTGCATAAATGTACTGTTCCAGTATGTCAAGAAGATCTAGATGCTGCACCAAAAGTGTACGTAGATCAGTTGAATGCTGGCGGAATATTTATCACAGGCGTTGAACCAATAAATGGCGGTGGCGATATTACAGGCTTCTTCAAGTATCTAGCTGATACTGTTCCTGAAAATGCTATTGTAACCGAAGCTACGGCGAACACTGCTAACATTCGTGTACACTTTTTAGCTGAACCTAAAAATTCTCTATTCGGTGTTACTGTTCTTGCTGAGTGGGATGCTGGTAGTGATACTCAAATTGCTCAACACATTGCCCAACGTGCTAACGACTCGCGCGTTTATGAAGGCTATGTTGATATCTTAGTCAACGATACTTACTTAACCGAAACAGTAAAACTTATTTCAAGTACTGGTGCAGAAGCCGTAGTTGATCTTAAATTACTTATTGGTGGTCCGACTATTACTGCTGCAACATTAGGTGCTTTACCTGGTGCGCAGACTACACTGAAAGCTGGCGATACTATCGCGGTTAACGGTACTGTTGGAAATGATGCTACTGGTATTAAAGCTTTAGACTTTGGTGTTAGTACTCAAGTTACAAGTTTAGCCCTTGGTGCCGAAGATTCTGCTGGTGCAGGTTTCCGTACATTCAGTGGTAACCTTACTGTATCAAACCGTACTGGTAATTTAGCTGCACGTATCATCGCAGAAAACTTACTTGGTACTGAAGGCGATACGTTTGATTCTACAACTGCTGTTTTAGACCAAACTAAACCTACAATCGGTAACGCTGCAATAACTTACCCTGCTGGACAAGAAGCAATTAAAGCTTCTGAATCTCTTAGTCTTGCAATCTCAGTTACGAATGCAGATGGTTATGATTACTCTGTGAATTCAGGTTTAACTGTTTCGGCTCCAACTGCTTTTGAAGCAACCAAAGTTGTTACACGTTCTGATGAAACTATCCAGTATTCAGTTGGCAACAATAACTTATTAACCGTTACTGCTACTCGTAGTTCTAACGCATCTGTTACTGTTAAAAACTTTGATTTCAATGTTGTTAATACCTCGGCTACTGCCGCTCTTAGCTTTATTGGTCAGTCTGGTCGTTTACGTAGTTCAGAAGCTGGTGAGAATTACACGTTACAAGTAACTCCATCACAACCATTGTTAAATGCTCCGACTAACTTAGTCTCTGGTGCAAACGCTGGTGACTTTACAGGTAACTGGAGTAAGTCTGGTAATAACTATCGCCATACAATGAATGTTAAAGATGTTCATGATCGTGGTGTGCATACCTTTACCAACCTTGAGATTACAGGTTTATCTGGTATCGTTTCTGCCGTTATTTCTGGTGGCGAGAACTATACAATCGGTGGTTTCACTGCACGTATTATTGTTATGCCTGCACTTCAACAGTACACTGATATTGGTACTGCGGTTCTTGACTTTACTAAAGTTCGTGCTGCTTACGTTGGTGCTGATGAAATGACCCGTGAAAATAATACAACGCAGTTGATCAAAGGTTTTACAATCACTGACAACTCTGGTGTATTCTCTGCAACAGGTAATCAAATCTTCCTATGTGATGCCAACTTTGCTGGTACAAACACAACTGGCACATTGCAAATTGAAGTTGAGGAGCTTGCATAATGAGCGCATTTACTGATTTTATCCAACTTGAATTACCAAAACGTCCGTACTTAGAAGATGATGTAGCTAAAAATTCTGTTATCATTCGAAGTGGTGCGGGTCCTCGTCAACTTGAAGGTGTTGTGCTGGCTGACGGCGAAATACTTATGAACGTTGGTGGTACTTTACAGGCAGTTAACCTTGCTGACATTACTGGTGATACCGATAACCATATACATGAACAGGCTAGCCCTTCTGCTACTTGGACAATTGTACATGGCGGCGCAACTGAAAACGTCATGGTTACTTTGTATGACGAGAACAAGAAATTGTTTATCGCTGATGATATTACTATCTCCGATGACAATACTGTTACCGTTTCACTATCGCAGCCTGCCATAGGTAAAGCTGTACTAGTATACTTCTAGAAACTAACTAGGAGAAAAAGGGAGGCTTTTGTCTCCCTTTTTATTTACTATGCTAAAACTTCTTATACCCCTATTATTATCCTCATCCCATTCCTTTGCACAAGACACTGACTTTAAATTTGATGCCTTTGCCTCCATTACCTATATTGACGGTGATGTAGAAAATGAGATTGATGATTTGGACTTTTCTGCCGTAGGGTTTCAAATTGAAAAGGCTTATAGTGATTTTAGATTTGTAGTCCAAGTACATGCTGTAGGCATTACTGACTGGCAACCTGAACTCAACTGGGCTTTTGTTGAATACGAATACGCAGAAGGGAGTTACATTACAGTCGGTCGATTCATTTCATCTTTCTATGAATACTCCCAATCAAGTTATATTGGTCACAGTTATATCTGGACTAAACTTCCAATGTCCGTTTACGGCATAGACTTCAACAGTATCGATGGTCTTAATCTTAAACAAGAATTTAACGTAGGTGATAATTATATTACTTTTGATCTTAGCGTTGGTCAGAGAAATGCAGATTATATTGTTGCCGGAGTTGAACACGCAGGTGGTATTGAAAACTACTTAGGGTTTACCACAAGAATCGAAAGTGATCACTGGACGTATAGATTTAATTATACTCAGGCAAAAGCTACACATGATTCTGATTTAAACTATGCTTTGCGTGATACTCCATTTAAGCAAAACGTAAGCTACAATCCTTCTCAGATAGATAGTTTAATATTTGTAGATGATAAACTCCAATCTGTCGCTGCCTATATTAAGTATAGCAATGATTGGTTGATTGAGGCAGAGATACAACGCTTCATAGTAAACGATGCCTATCTAGCATCCGATACTGGTTATTATATATCGATAGGTTACCAGTTTGATAAAATAATCCCATACTTTTTATTAACAGGTAGTACAACAGATTTAAAATATACCGTATCTGAATTTAATAAAATGGACCCTAGATTACCTGTACAGGGACTTTACTCCACCTTCCATGACTTAGCAGTAGTAGATTATATATCTTATTCTATTGGTGCACGTTATGATTTTAACCACCACACCTCATTATCGATTCAGGCAGGTAAAGCTGATTTCAACCATGATATCGGTAAAGACGATACTATATTTAGTCTCTCTTTAAACTTTCTTTTCTGATAAATGGAATTACTATGAGTATAAAGATATTAATAATAAGTATATTGCTATTGATTTCACTCCCTGTATTTTCACAAGGTGAGACATTGGTTGTGGTTGTACACGTAGATAATAAATGTACCTGTAGTTTAGATTTGGTTAGAAAGATATACCTTGGTCGAGTTCGGAACTTCCGTGACGGTACAAGCGCAGTCGCCGTTACCTATAAAGATGAATCTGCCTTACGTGCAAAGTTTTACGACCTTGTATTACATTCGAATAAAAATAGGTTAGGTAAATTGTGGGCACGCCTAGTATTTAGCGGTAGAAATACTGCACCTGTTGTACTTGAGTCTACAAAAGATGTATTGGTTAAGATAGCAGCCAATAAGAATTATATAGGCTTTATCTCAGTACAAGATGTAACAACAGATGTTAAAGTGGTAGGTACCTTATGAGTAGAAAAGAAATAACAAAAGCTTTGAATAAGGCTGCCACATACTACTGGGTAAAGAAAACTTATTCCGTATATGAAGAAATTGGTCTTGTTAAGCGCGGTAGAATGCGTGCCGACCTAGTTGCTTTTAATATGAAAAAGGATTTCATTATAGTAGAAGTTAAGAGTGGCTGGAGTGATTATACCTCAGATACTAAATGGATAAACTACTTACCGTTTTGTAATAGAATGTACTTTTGCATTCACTACAAACTCTGGGAATCTAAGCGTGGTAAACAGATTGCTAAAGATACTAAGCCACACGGCGTAGGTATAATGGTATTAGGTGAAGATGGAAGAGTCAGCGTAAAACAAAGTGCTAAAAAGAAAGCTGTTGATTCTAATTTTAAAGAATGGTTATTAATCAAAATGGCTTGGCGCGGTGGCAATAGTCGCCACAACATCAAGCGTATTCAAAAAGTATTTATATAAGGCTTAATATGCAAACATTACCTGTATTCGCTGTAGGATGTATAGAGGGAGGAGCAGCTATCTTCGTTGACGTTGCCTCAGAAACACTAAAACTCGCGGAGGAATTTATACAAAAGAACAGGCCTAGAATGGATATAATAAGTACAAGCCCTACCGATGAAAATATCGAATCAGACTTAACCCACATTGTAAGATTGCGGGCAGCTAACTAAAATAAGTGGTATTAAAATGAAAGTTAATATAAGAAAAATAGATCCAATACTAGTACCCTATAAGATTGAAGAAGGTGAACTACACGTTTCTCTTTCTGATAATTCTTTGGCTACAGTTACTCAGGAAGAATTTGAAAGCTTGGCAGGTGATAAACCTTTGCCATTACGGACATTGATCAATTGCAATCTAGGACAGAACTCGTTAGTTCCACAGCGGGTATTCTTGCACAAAACTTCTTTATCAAACTCCGTTCTAGTACCATTTAGTGAAGCTTTTGATTCGGTGTCTGCCGAGGATTCTCAAATATTGTTAAATGTTTTCGATACGTTACTTAGTTCTGACTCTTCTGTAATGCAAGGTGAGACACACGAATTTGGAACACTTACTTTATTCTTACATTCTTTAGGTAGCTCAAACTATCGAATAGAATGGTATAGTAAAATGACAGGCGCTTCTACGAGTATTGCTAAACTTGGTAGAACAAGTTGGGCAGTAATTAGAAAATGGGCTCCTAAGAAAAACATGAGTGACATTAGCCAAGCCTTCGATAGTAGAAAGCAGGCACTTAATCACTTTATAGCCAACGTAGATATTCTTAAAAACAGGGCACAAGATGTAGATGATGCAAAGCGTGCCTCTATTGAAATGTTCTTACGACTTGAGGGTATTTCTAGTCAGACTATTAAAAGAATACCTAAAGTTAGATTGCAAGGTGCTATCGGACAAGTTGTTGAGATACGCGCCAACCATGATAAAAATCAAGTAGTTGCCAAAGGTATACTATTACAAATCTTAGGTAAAGATGCGCAGGTAAAAATTACTGAGCGTATAGATTTTTCTAACCCGAGACCTTTTGTTACTGTCCCTATGACTAGAGTTTGGCTATAATTATGTTGATATCTGTATCGAGAGTCCGGCACCAAGGTGCTGTAATACCTTATACATATGAAAACGACCAGTTACTTATTACGCTAATTAAATCTAAGCACAAAGGTAACTGGGGAATTCCAAAAGGTAAAATTGAAAAGAACACCACTGCAAAAGAAAGCGCAGCAACAGAAGCTTTAGAAGAGGCTGGACTTTTGGGTACAATTACTCATACGCTAGGCTCTTATAAATATGTTAAAGGTTCTACTGGTGTTAAACAGAACGTCCAAGTATTCGGCTTTGAAGTTTCCAAACAAAAGAAAAAGTATATGGAAGTTGAATGGCGTATACGTAAAACGTTTACTCTTAAAGAAGCCATGTCAAAGCTCAATAAGCAACAGCGTGTTTTCTTAAAGAAACTTGCAAAACAACTGGGGTAGTTATGAAAATCTTAGTAAGTAAATCAAATGAAAGAGCCTTGTTGAGTGAAGCAAAAGGTGACGAGTACGAAATAAAATTAAAAGTACGTGACCATGATACTCTCCGCAGTGTTCTTGGTTTACTTACTCAGATGAATAAAGATTCTACTGACGGGCACGGTAGCATGTATGTTGCTGACCAAAAAGATGATGGCGAAACTGAACACTATATTGATGGTGACGGTGCTGCCTATGTCGGTGATATAAAACTTAAACGACCTAATGAAAGCTTTAGAAATGTTGTAAATTCTGAATGGCTTAAACGTGGTAAGTGGCATTTTGTTAATGCTGAACGTCCAGATGGTTCAACCGAATTCAATGTACGTCCGGGTAATCAAGTAATCTTTGAGAAAGAAACCTTTTATATCTATTACTCGTACAATACAATATACCTCGCCCGTGAACCTATCGATGAAGAGAACTGGCAACCAGAAAAGGTAGAGCATAATATACCGTGGTCTAAGTATATAGGTACTAGCTATAAGACTCGTAATAAAATGTTTAAGTTCCTCACTAACAAAGATAAACTATAATTTTAACTATACACATTTAAAAGAGTATTTAGTATGAAAATACAAGTTAGTTTATCTGGGTCATACGATCTCCAGTTAAAGGCAGATGTATTGCATATCGGTAATATGGGCAGAGCCGCATTTACTCATATGTATAAGCGTGACAATTCTATCGATGTTAGTTATGATACAAATGGTTTCTTTATTCGTAAACGTTATTCGTATATGGGCAATGAGAACTACAGTGCCTACCTTAGCTTTGACCTCATGGATAAAGAAATGCGTGTAGTGATGATGCAACCTGTTGCTCGCGGGGAACAAGGTAGTGCAGAGGAGTTTTTCACTAATGAACTTCTTGGTATATTCTTATCCGATCTAGCTGGACTTAATATAAAGTACCCATTGGCTAAACCCGAACGCTGGAAAGCATTCCAACAAAGTAGCAGTACTACTGTATATAGTTTAGCAATGCGCAATTCACAATTTAAACTTCTGATGGCACATGTTATGAAGATATGTTCCGAACTATTAGACTAGGAAATAATATGTTTACCTCCCTTAGTGTTGTCGATAGAGAATCGGCAAGATCTTTTACAAAACTTATGGCGTTGTGTGCATTAGCCCATGACGATGATTATGTTTTGAGTAAAGCCGTGAAAGGTAAAATGAAATATTGGTACGCAACCTCTTTACCTTTCGTTGCACGTTTTAAGTTACGTAAAAATCTTTATCATGATATGATTGATGGTTTGTTGAAACAAAAATCACCTACCGAAGATGATGCAATGATTGAGGTTACAGAATCTTTAGCAGCCATTATTAAAAAGAAAATGTCTGATATTGATAAAGAGTCTGACGTTGAAACCTCTGAATATAAAATCATTAAAGACTTTACTACTGTTGCTCTCCGAGGTTCCGAAGCCGCGTTGGCAAGAATAACTAAAGCTCTTACTCACCTCGATGAACCTTCTTTATCTGCTATGACTACAACAGAAGTTATAGACCAATCTGATATCGCAGACCAATTGACTTCCCATGTTAGAAAGATGGGCGGCAAAGGTATGGAGATTACTCCTGAAATGCGTAAAGAGTTTGGCAAGGTTAAAGAAAGTCCTAAAGCCAAAAAGCTTAAAGAGTATAATAGATTACGTAGAGAACTTAATGCAAGTCCTAAACAATTTATTATGCAAGCCGTTAGAGCTAGTGGTAAGAAATATCTACCTGTTCATGAAGTATTGACCAAACTTAAAGATGCTGGTATCACACACCATTCTGTACCTTTAGGTTACAAAGGTTATATTGATGATCACTTAGTTTACTACAACG
>SPKZ01016631.1_pt1 | contig 10124 bp, 6 predicted proteins | sample 2456571 | NCBI WGS metagenome assembly SPKZ01 (sample SAMN11192286, study PRJNA482655) | marine metagenome | biome: ENVO:00000447; feature: ENVO:00000244|ENVO:00000211|ENVO:00000569|ENVO:00002023; material: ENVO:00002151; isolation source: ocean water from marine abyssalpelagic zone ...
CGCATTTTCAGCTCTCAAATACCTTGGTGGTAGCTACCTTATTTACCTTGGTATCCAGATGTGGCGCTCAAAGGGTAAACTCGCTATTTCTGATAGCCTAGGGCCTGAAAGCACAATGAAGCCAATTCAATTAGCCAGCCAAGGCTTTGTGACTGCGATCGCGAACCCAAAAGGTTGGGTATTTATGATCTCGCTATTACCGCCTTTTATTAACCCTACCCAAGCATTAACACCACAACTGTCAGTACTCGTTGCTATTATTCTGATTACTGAATTTAGCTGTTTATTAATGTATGCAAGCGGTGGACAAACATTGCGTCTCTTTTTACAGAAAAGTAATAATGTCCGCTTACTCAATAAAATCGCAGGCTCACTGATGGTCTTTGTCGGGATCTGGTTAGCAACGGGATAAAGTTCGTGCGAATACGAAAGGCTCAGCGTTATTTACCAGTATAAATACACTTTAACTAAAAATAAGTTTCATTCAGGTATAAATAATTGGCATAATAAATCATCTAATTATTTATACGTTGCGAAGAGAATGATCAATAACGTAGCTACGACTCTAAAATCAAAACGCATTGCGGTTATCGGCGGTGGTATCGCTGGTAGTACTATCGCACTGCGTTTAGCTGGGTTAGACATAAATGTGACCTTATTTGAAGAAGGGGTTAGCTTAGTCAATGGTCCACCTGTATGTCATTTACATGCTGGCGGCAACCTTTACCCTGACATTTCCGACGAGCAATGCCTTACGTTATTAGAACAGTCAATCGCGACAATGAAGATCTATCCGCATTGCATTAATAAGCGTCCAACCGTAATTGCAATCCCTCAACGCGATGCCAGTAACATAGAAACATTATTACCACGACTTGAATTGCTCACTCAACGTTACAAAGCGTTAATTCAAGCCGATGAAAGTAATAAAGTACTCGGTGATCCCGACGATTATTATCAAATGTTTACCCGTAGTGACATTGAACGATTAAAACACGCATCACAACCGCAGGAGATAACTCAATTTTCGGATTGGATGATCCCGCTTGCTAAAACACTAGATCTCGACTCTGTTAAATTTCCATTACTCATGGTTCAAGAATACGGCTTAAGTTTATTCCGTATCGCTGCAAGTACAGAACTTAGTTTGCATGCCTCAACGTCTTGTAACTTACTGGTAAACAATAAAGTGGTTAACGTCGCTTACACCGCAAATAAAACGTGGTTAATCACACACGCTGAGCACGGTAAGCAGACAACAACCGAAGTCGATTATTTAATTAATGCTTGTGGTTATAGAACGGGCATTATTGATGATATGGCTGATACACCAAAAAAGCGTATGGTCGAATTTAAGGCTGCTTACATTACGCATTGGCAACAAAGTGAGCGTTGGCCAGAAGTTGTCTTTCACGGTGAACGAGGGACACCTGAAGGTATGGCACAATTAACACCTTACCCTGATGGCTACTTCCAATTACACGGCATGACAGAAGAGATCACGTTATTTAAAAATGGTTTAGCTAAAAGTACCGAGGACAGTGCTCAACCTAAATTAGATAAAAGCTTCATCAACAAACTTGTGCAAGGTTGGGATAAAGAAGAGTCTGATAGTAGGACGCAAAAAGCGATTAATCATATCAGTCATTTTATCCCTAGCTTTAGCAATGCAACGACAGCTGGAAGACCATTATTTGGTGCGCAACAAATACCAGGTAATGATGTATCTCTGCGCGCATATGATGTCTCATTTGAAGGACAACAATATGCTAGAGCCGAAATAGTTAAAGCATCGTCAGCACTCGCAGTAGCAGATCAAATTATCCATAAGCTATTTGATTACTCACATGAACAACTAACAGAGTGCCGTAATGTTAATGCCAACTTTACCGCTCTATCTGAAAGTGATATTAACAAACTTGCTTGTGAGATTGCCCACGATCGAAACTACCCGACTGCACTTGCTAAGATCTGATCATGATTAGCAACCAATTTGCTATTTAAAGGTCGCAAGCGTTATCCGCAGCCATTAGGGCTGCGGAAATGCATAAATTTAATTACCAAGCGTAGCTAAGGCTCGCAATCACATTTCTGCTATTACCATAGAAACAATTACCATAGCCACAAGTTGATACATACTCTTTATCCATGAGATTTTTTGCTGCAACTTGTATTTTCATATTATTAATAGTGTAGCTAACAGTTGCATCCATTAATGCAAAACTAGGTACTTTTGTCGTTTCAGTATCATCAGCATAAGTCTCGCCAACATAACGGCCACCGACACCAATCGCTAACCCTTCTAGAGTGTTACCAAAGAAACGATAATTAGCCCAAGCTGATGCAAGTGTATTCGCGACCTGCATCGGACGATTACCCACTTTAGAGGCATCATTATCTTTAACAATTTCAGAGTCCATAAAGGTTGCATTAGCAACTAAACTTAGCCCTGACGTCACATTCGCAACGGCTTCTAATTCAATACCTTTATTTTCGACTTCACCAATTTGAAGCAGATCACCTGCAGCATCAGTGGTCGCCATATTCTCTTTATTGATTTGGAACAACGCCGCATTAAATGAACCATCAAAAGATTGTGGTAGATATTTCAAACCGACTTCAAATTGCGTTCCACTTTCAGGCTCGGCTGAGTTTCCGTTTTTATCTAACTTAAGAACCGGCTGGAAATGTTCTGCATAATTCACATATGGCGTTAGTCCATTCTCAAAGATATAAGCGAAGCCTGCACTTTTCGTCCACTCTTGATTACTAACGACTTGTTTTTCACTGGTTGATTTATTTTCAAAGGTTGATTTCGTATCATCAAAACGAACGCCTAACGTGATAGCGACAGCGTCATTGATCAACATCTGCTCTTGTAAATAGCCACCTATTTGATGCTTTTCACGTGTTGTCGTTTCACGGTCTTCGTCTGTTACAGGTTGGAAAGTGGTCCCGTCTAATAAAACAACATTGTCTGTATAACTAGGATTGTACGGGTTAAATAAAGGACTTGGAATTGAGACTCCAGGACCAATTGGCATCATATTATTTCCGTCAGCGACAAGTACGCGGCCACCAAAGCTTTGTCCTTTTATATCAAGCCAACGGTAATCAATACCAGATAACAATGTGTGTTCTAATTTACCTGTATTAAATTTATAAGTTAAGCGATTATCCGCTGAAAAACTTTTCGATTTACCCTCTTCACTTGATAAACCTCGAACGATATTGGTTCTTGTTGCTTCCAGACCAAAATCTTGCGCATAACCAAGTGCATACATCTGTTTTAAATCAATATCTAATTGGCTATAACGTACAGATTGAGCAAACTGAACTGATTCATTAAACTTATGACTTAGTTCATAACCTAATGCAGCTTGGGTGCGCTCAAATTTTTCATAGTCAGAATTACCAACCGCGACATCGTTACTGATAAAGCCATTTTCGTTTTCTGTTAATGTGCCTTCCATCGGTAAAAATTGTAGGTAAGGGTCAGAGTCGTCTTGCTGATAACTCGCAAGTACGGTTAAGTTGGTATTATCACCAAAATTAACACTCAAAGACGGGGCTACATAGATACGTTCGGCTTCAATATTATCGACATCGGTGCCATTTTGACGACCTAAAGCAACTAAACGCCAAGCAACATCGTCAGTAATCTCACTACCAAGATCAAGGCTGAGCAGCTTACGATCATTGCTACCATATTCAACCGATACGAAACCAAAACTTTCACTATGCTGAGGGCGCTTACTGATCAAGTTAATCACACCACCTGGAGGATTTTGTCCGTATAGTACCGATGCTGGCCCACGTAATATTTCGACACGTTCCAAACCGAATGTGTCGGCCTGATAAGTGTAAAAACCAGCCGAATCGAGTCTCGTCCCATCTTGATATAAACCATTGTTGGCCTGATTGAAACCGCGAATAACAAACCAATCTTGCTTGTTATCCTCACCATAAAAATTAGCCTGAATACTCGGGGTATATTGCAAAGCATCAGCGACACTCACTGAAGCTCGATCATCCATCTGCTCTCTTGTCACTACAGATACAGCTCTTGGCGTTTTACTTATCGCCATATCGGTTTTGGTGGCTGTCATGCTATTTTCACCAACATAGCCAAAATCGGGACCAATTGGATTACTAAACTCTGCAGTAACAACTATTTCGTTTTCTGATTTTTCATTCGTATTGGCGGATACAGAATTGACCATTAATCCCATAATTACAGCTGTAGCCAAAGATTTCTTAATAAATTTGTGGCTAACAAATGCGTCCATTCGCTGGTTTTTCAATAACATAAACACTCCGGTACATATGATTATAATAACTATCTAAAAAATTAAATATCGCTAACTTATCAGTTCTTCAACAACCAACTGAGCACGACCTAACTCTCGCCCATCTAATTCATTTAACTGACCGTTATCCATTTTGATTACTCGGTCTGCAATATTGAAATAACGATCATCATGTGTAATTGCAACAATTGTCTTACCACTCTGCTTTAATAACGGTAAGATAGTTTGATAGAAGAAATGTCTAAAACGAGGGTCTTGATCCGCAGCCCATTCATCAAGCAATAAACAATCTCGTTGCTCAAGTACAGCCATCAATAAAGCCAAGCGTTTTCGTTGCCCCTGAGAGTAACGAACATCACTCAACTTACCACCCTCATAGCTGACCTTATGTTGCATTTCTAACATATTCATCCAATATTCAACTTGCTGGGATTCAACATTATTTCCTTCCCCATCAAGCAATTGGTGGAAGAGATGAAAGTCAGTAAAGACCGCTGAAAATAATGATCTATATTCATCCCATGACGCAATACTGACAGGCTGACCATCAATAATCACCTCACCTGTCTGCGGGCGATATAATCCTGTAAGTAGACGGGCGAATGTAGACTTACCACTACCATTGCCACCAATAATGAATATCAGTTGACCTCGTTCGATCGTAAGATTTAATGGCCCGACAGAAAAAGCAGACTCATCCGTCGCAGATTGGTAGGTATATTCAACGCCCTTAAATTGAAGCTGTTTAAAACCGCTATAGGTATTACGTGATTCAGACGCGGGATTGTCAGTATTAAGCTGTAATCGAGTTAATTTGTTCATCGATACATTTGCTGCGATCAGTGCAGGTAAAGCGGCTACAGCAGACATTAAAGGCGAGCGCATGAACAAGATAACTAATGCAAAGGTCGAAGCAATTTCTAAACTTGCCCAGTGCAAACCCACGGCGAGATAATAATTTAAACCGATTAATGCAAGTATCACGGTATTGGCAAGATTGCCTGCGAAGCCATTATGTATATCGGCTTTCGTGACTTGCTCGCAGTAAGCCTTAGCATGCTCATCAAACTCGTCATGAAAGAAACGCTGTGCACGCTTCGGGTTGAGCGCTAGCTCTTTGCGCCCATCAATCATGGCTTGGTAATCCGCAAATAATTCATCATCATACTCACGAACTTGTTGTACGTAATGACTGATCTTATACACCAACCAATAACCGATCAGCGCCGTCATTGATAACATAACTAAACTAACCAAAAATAATGATGTCGAAAGAAATCCTAAATAAATCATCGCAAAGACGGCAAGTACTGCGCCATAAACTAGCTCAGGCAGATGTACGAATGCGATCGTGATATTTCGAATATCCGTATTTAAAGACGCTAAAATGGATGAACTACCAATTTTTTCTAGTTGTTCAATATCAGTATTTAATAATTGTTGGACCAATTCATAACGTTTTTGATAGACAAAACGATGTCCTAAAATATGCAATGATACTTGTGCTGCCGTTGAAATAAGTAATAAACAAATAAGTAACAGTCCGAATTGCAGAAGTAACGCTACCAACTCACTGTCGGGGTTTAACATGCTCTGTTGAATAAACACAATCACACCGACGCTAAGTCCAGCACTGCATAAACTTAGCAGCATTACCGCCGACAATACCAAACCTTGTTTAGCTCCCAGCATCATGAGTAACTTCATAAACGACGCAGCCCCCACATAAGGTATAACCCACCTATGATTGAAGCCATTAGGCCCGCGGGTATCTCTTGTGGGTAAAGTAATTGACGGCCAAGCCAGTCCGCCAATAACATTAAGATCATGCCAAACATACCAGCACTCAAAATATGTGATCGAGCATTGTTAAAGCCAAACAAGCGGGCAATATGTGGCGCCATTAAACCGACAAAACTTAATGGGCCAACAACCAAAGTAGCGACGACAGTCAGCACTGCAACCAGCGTTAATAATATCAATCGGGCACGATTAACATTGATACCTAAAGCTGCTGACTGCTCGGCGCCAAGTGGTAAAACATCGAGCCATCGACTACAACTCAACGCTGTCATAGTAAGTACAACAGCAAAAACAACAATCATGACTAACGAATCCGCATCGACGTAATATGTTGACCCTGATAGCCAAGCAAGTACCTGATAGCTACGAGGATCACCTCCAGCCAAAATAAAACTTTGAACGCCATCCATTAATGCTGTTATCGCCACACCCGTCAGTAATAAACGTTCAGGCTGAAAGCCACTACGACGGTTAAGTAAAATAAGTAATCCTAAGGTCAGCATAGCACCGACGAACCCACCGAAATAAAGCCCGAGTTTAGTTACGCCAAACCCAGAAAAAATAGCAATAATAAGGCCAAGTGCGGCACCAGAACTTACACCCATAATTTCAGGACTTGCCATTGGGTTACCACTTAAACGCTGAATAACAGTCCCAGCGACAGCAAGCATGAGTCCACCCGTAGCAGCACCAACCAGCCTTGGTACTCGCCACTCTAATAAGCTCCAATTATGCGTATCCGTTAACCAGGTCCAGCCGTCAATTTGCTGTCCAAATAGACTGAAAACAAACAACAAAACAAATGATAGGAATAGTAATCCCAACATATGGTTCACTGACAAATAACTGATACTGGTTCCAGATCTTGATAGTAACGTTTGGGTTTGCGATTGAGATTTAAATTGTAATCGAGGTAAAAGCCATAATAATAAGGGAGCACCTAAGATAGCGGTTGCGGCACCCGTTGGGATCAACATTGGCAGGATCCCAGGTAATTGTTGTAATAGTAGGTCCGTTAAACTGAGTAATAAGGCACCTAGGATCGCAGATAATATAATTCGGTGAGCAAAGCTTCTCACACCTAACAAACGCACAAATGCAGGCGCAGCAAGGCCAATAAAACCGATAACACCAACAGTACTCACCACCCAAGCTGTCAATAAAACGGCGAGCGTTAATGTGATGATTCTTAATCTAGCTAATGACATGCCTAAACTGCGTGCACTTTCATCTGATAATTCAAGTAAACTGAGTGGTCGCACAAAACAAAATGCAATAATCGTAGCCGCAAATAATCGTGGAGCTAAAAAAATCGCATCATCCCAGCTACTTTGAACAAGTGAACCCGCCCCCCAGATCATCAAACCTTTAAGCTCTTCTTGATTCATTAACAGCAATACAGTAGCGAAAGATCCACAATATAAATTAACGACTAAACCAGAAACAATCACGATTGATGGCGATAATGCTCGGCGCCATGCCAGCAAAAATACCACCATCATAGTAAACAGTCCGCCCAACGTAGCAACAGCCGACGGTGACCACAATAATAATTGTGGTGCAAATAATGTGGCGAGTAATAACGCCAGATTTGCACCACTTGCGACGCCCAAAGTTGCAGGAGAAGCTAAAGGATTGCGTAAAACCTGCTGCATAAGAACACCAGCAACAGCTAAACCTGCACCTGCTAATAATGTTGTAACAAGACGTGGCCACCAACTAAAATGCAACAGCACACTTTGTATAGAATTAGGATTGAAGCGCCATAAGCTTTCCACACTTTCACGCCAAGGACCAACATTCATTAACTGCCAAGTAGATAGGAATATAACAGCACAGAGTAAGCCCGTAGTTAATCTAATCGGAGTTACAGTCATCTTACTCTCCATGATTCTTAGCAATTAAATTAGAAGACAAAGCGCGTACAAATAAGCGCGCAAAACGCGTAGCCGATGGTAATGCACCGAAACTCCATACAGCTGGCATTCTTAACACGGGATAGTGTGATTGCTGATTCATAAATTGCCATAATTCATTACGCTCAAGCGCAGACTCAGTACCAATAGGAAGCGGTTCAATCACCACTATTTGAGCGTCAATACCAACCAGTTCATCAATACCGACTAAAGAAAAACCCCATTGATTCGTCGTTCCTTGCCAAGCACTTTCAATACCCAACTCATTTACCGCTGTTTTATATAAACTATTATCACCAAATACACGCAAGTGATTCGCATCCATAAATTGCACCATTAGTACCGGTGGCGAATAATTCGGGACTTGTTGCTTTAATCTTAATATCTCATCACGTTTTTGAAGAATAAAACGTTCGGCCTCTTTTTCAACGCCAACATTAATCGCCAGCTCTCGCGTCATGTTCTCCATCGCTTGCCAATTCACATCTCCCTTTTTATATAAACCGACTTCGGTCACTTTGGTGATTCTTTGTAATTGTGGGGTCAATACGCTGAACATCGGAGAAATGAATATTTGAGTTGGAGCCAATTCTGCAAGCAGCTCTAAATTAGGTTGAGTGCGGAGCCCTAGATCTAATACCTCATCTGGTATTTTAGGTTCTTTAACCCAAGCGCTATAATCTTGTTTCTGAGCAATGCCTAACGGAATGACACCCAAAGCAAGTAAGGTTTCAGCGTGAGTCCAATCAATCGCAACAATGCGATGAGCAGATGCTTCCAAGGTTCGAACCAGCTCGGCTGAATAACCAGTAAAGCTAGTCACTAACGCTAAGATTAAAAACAGTGATTTCATTAATTACAAACCTCAGCACAGGGCATCGCAACCGGATAGCCTACGGAATGTTGCATAACAGCCATTGGGATGCCATAGATTTGCTCTAAAGTTTCAGCGTCTAACAACTCATCAACTGAGCCATCTTTAAGCAGCTTACCTGAATGTAACGCAACAATATGATCACAGAAACGAGCAGCCATATTGATATCGTGTAGAACAATAATAACGCCGAGATTCAGCTCTTGGCTTAATCGACGGATCAAGGTCAATACTTCAATTTGATGTGCAATATCGAGTGCAGATAAAGGTTCATCGAGTAACAGGTAACGGGTTTTTTGAGCCAGTAGCATAGCAAGCCAAACACGTTGACGCTCACCACCAGATAACGTATCTACCAAGCGGTCTCGATAGCTCAATGTATCTGTCAACTGCATTGCGTTCTCAATGCAATTTTTATCTTCACTTGATAGACGGCCTAATAAACCATGCCAAGGGTAACGACCAAAACTAACAAGGTCGCGACCACTAAGCATATCGGTAGCAGGAAGGTGCTGTGGTAGATAAGCGATTTGACGAGCTAACTCTTTGTTAGACCATTTTACTAATGGTTTTTGATCTAATGTAACAAGACCATCTGTCGCGCTTTGTTGATTTGCGAGAAGTTTAAGTAACGTGGATTTTCCAGAACCATTATGCCCAACCAAGGCATAAACTTTACCTTGTTCGAACTCCATTGTTAAATCAGATAAAAGATTGCGTTCACCAACGTTAAAACTCAATCGTTTTGCTTTAAGCATAAAAGTTACTTCCTGTAACAATATATTGATGAGGTATCTAAAAGAAAAACACATTAATACAAATAAGAATGATTGTCAATTAGATCTAGTCAGGTGGAATATATCTATATAACAGATTTATATAGTCATTTATTTTATTGGCGTTTAAACAAAATATTTACAACAGAGGGATAGAACTATCTAAGATCCATATATTTATCTGTAATAAGGTATTTTTATCGTTATTTAAATAACGATAAAGCGATACAGGAGATAAATATTAGAGTAATTAAACTAATGACAGTCAGTCACAATTAAAAGCAAACAGAGATCTACAGATATCATTAACTAAAAAAAGTCATTATTTAGGTTTTATTATTGGATAGAGGACTATTTTAAATATTTTATTAAAATACTTATAATCAGTGATCGTTTGTATTTTTATAAAGAATCTAACGACCATCTAGGCTGGAGGAAGAGTTGA
>SPKZ01011617.1_pt1 | contig 10117 bp, 11 predicted proteins | sample 2456571 | NCBI WGS metagenome assembly SPKZ01 (sample SAMN11192286, study PRJNA482655) | marine metagenome | biome: ENVO:00000447; feature: ENVO:00000244|ENVO:00000211|ENVO:00000569|ENVO:00002023; material: ENVO:00002151; isolation source: ocean water from marine abyssalpelagic zone ...
GTAAACGCCTCGCACAGTTTGCCCCTCTTTTGGATTCATATTAGTTATTGCAATCCCTGCATTGGAGACAATTATATTCCTCGTTAAAGTCTGCTCTCCGCCAGCAAAATTCCTTGCAATAATAGTTATAGGGTATTCACCATCACTAACGGCTAGAGTATCTATGTCCACGCTAGGATTATAAAAATCAGTAACTGATATAGGAGTTTCATCGCCAAGCTGAACGGTTATCTCTTCGATCCCTATCAAGTCATTAACATCAAAATTTAACGTATAAGTACCATAAATAGCCTTCCCATCAATCAATGTTGATGCTCCTATTATCGGTTTATTAGAATCGAAAGCAGATATAGGGGCATCTCCAAATATTATAGAGTTTGAATTATTAATAAGCTCTGCGGTATAAACCAATTCTTCAGGTTTGATACTGGTTAAGTTATTTTCATGATTAGCTATTGCCAAGATATTCAGTGCATGTGTTTTTCGATAAGTGTCTACGGTCAATGGAACAGTACCCATCGCAATAACCCCGTTACCACCTACACCGTTTAAGATGCCATCATAAACAATATCCTCATAGGCTAAACCAGCAAAGGTTATTGAGTTATAAAGAACGTGCATATCAACAGAGTTACGATCACTCATTTGTGCACTAGTAACCGATACAGCGGAGGTTATGAAAGAATAGCGCAAACCTTTAGTCAGCCCAGGGGCTGCTGATTGCACATCTAGAATATCAACGGGGGTAACATTATTAATATCAACCCCCGCCCATTCAGAAATAGTTGTGTTAGCCTTATTAATTGCCTCTTCTGGGGGGGTGTCTACATTTATAAAATACTCAGCTAGGCCTGCACCTAGAGTAGTCAAATATGTTAATGACGTAGATAAGGCCTGCCCTTCCGTATAGATAACGATAGCCACTAAAAAATCGTCCTCTTTTAGTTCTATCAATTTATTGGAAAACTCTTCGTGGTACTGCCCATTTCTAGCTATCAATTTAACAGGCTGACCCTTCACGCTTTTCAAGCTAACGCTATATATTCCTTTTTCATTCGTAATCCCTTCGCCCAGTAGCTCTCCGGTTAATGAATAAGCATATACGTTAGCGTTTTTTAACAGGTTATCGAAGGCAGTCCCTTCAATAACACCCGATGGCCGTTCTCCTGGAGTACTTTCCCCTCCCCCCCCGCAGGCAGCTAGCATAACGGCCAAACACGTTACAACGAGTGATTTTTTCATATTTAAGTCCTTTTTAATGTGCTTGAAAATTAACATTGATTGAAACACTTGAGTCTTTTCCACTGGCATCTATGACGGTTAATTTAATGACGTGCCAGCCATTCGGTCTATTAAAGGGATTTATTTCACGAGTAAGTGACGTGTTTGTAACGTAGGAATAGAGTTCGTTATCAATAAAAACTTCATGAGAAGTATTCCCAAATCCGTTAGCGTCTGAATATCCAAATGACAAGCTAAAATAAGTGTCTACGGTAATACCGCTCACGGTATTCATCCAAACAACTGGCTTCGTATTATCTATATATATACTCTTGCTAACTGTTACCGGATTCCCATCTACGTCCATGGCATCTATTCGTAACGAGTATTGGCCATCCACATAAGCCGTAGTGTCTAAAACATGCGATATACTGCCAAATTCAGAATAGCTTTCAAGCAGCTCATTATCGATATACAAGTCTACCGTGCCTTGTGTGGAGGTATCATTGACTGATGCGCTAATCGTGTAATTGCCTTCTATATATGAATCGTCCAGCAAGTCCCAGGTAACGACTGGCGATGTATTGTTAATATTGAACTTCAATACAAATTCATCGACCTTATCCAGATTGTTTACGGCCTTAACTTTTAAAGTATGCACCCCGTCTTGGAATAAAGTCGTATCGATACCTACAGTAAATGTATTATCGGATCCCCCTGCTAAATGAATTGAATCATCAACGTGAAAATATACTCTTTTCACGCCTGCTGGATGGGTAACAACAGCCGAAAACTTGAAATCCCCCCACACAGAAGCGTTATTAGCAGGTGTGATGTTAGAAAATGTCATATTGCTATTTTCCACAACAACCGCACGGTTCATTTCAATTTCTGCCCCGCCCTGGCTTATGGCTTTAATGTTTACAACATACTCGCCGTCATCCATCACAACTGTATTTATTGCAGTACTTGGGTTCTCGAAATTACTGATTAAGTATTCAGTCCCTCCAAATTTTAGAACAAGAGATTCAAGGCCATATAGATCGCTTACATCGAATGAGACATTAAATGTGCCAGAGACAACATCACCGGCCTGAAAAGATAGGTTGTTAATGATAGGTTTATCCGTCTCAAGCGGAATAATCGGGGCTCCATTAAAAATAGGGCTGCTAGAGTTATTAAACGCTGCAGCCTTTGCTCTTACCTTGTCATAATCAGGTAACAAAAAAATATCATTTGCAGCTGCCAACAAGAGGCCTTGTGCAAGTCCATTTCTATAGGTGTTTTCGTCAATATCAACGGTGCCAAACTGATCATTCCCAAAAGCCGACACACCATCCAGAACGCCATCATGGCTAATGTCTGAATAAGCACTATTTATAAATCCGATAGAAGTAAATTTTGTATTCGGCTGAAAATCAATATCGTAATTATTTTTCAGCAAAACATCAGCCATATAGGCTGATATGGCAGCTGTTACGGTGCCATATTCATAGGACTTAGAACCATCATCGATATAACCAATTACATTCACCGGCTGTACGTTGACCACATCAACACCAAACCAGTTAGATATCGTTGTATTCGCTGAATTGATGGCCTCAGAAGCACTGATTTTTTGTGAAATCGAATAATCGGCAAGGCCTACAGCAATCGTTGTTAATCCAGTAACTGAGATTAGCTGGTTTTCCCCTTCCTGGTAGTTAATCATTACCATCATACGGCTGTCACTGAGAGGGATAGTCTTGTTGGTGAATTCCTCGATATATGTGCCATTGCTGACAATGATGATTAAAGGTTGGCTTTCCGCGATAACGGACACTGAAAAGTGTCCAGAAATATCTGTTGTAGCTGTCCCTACCGTCTCGCCTGTTAAGGTCTTTACCGAAACCTCTGCAAATTTAACTTCACTGTCAAAGGCCAGCCCTTCTATCATTCCCGCTGAATATACCGATGATTTAGCCCCACTAGCCCCATCACTACAAGCTTGTAAAGAAGTTGCAATAATGAGCAGTAGAATTAACGTATGGAGTTGTGACCACATTTATTTAACATTCCTTGTTTTCAGCCCAATTGAATAATTATTTTTTCTCGCTAATATCCAGTGCAAAAATTTTATCTTTATCTTTAGGAGAAAAGAACACTATAGCCATCTCTAAGCCTTCTTCTTCGAGCTTTAATTTTATTGCCGCATCAAAATTCCGAAAGTTTTTATAGACTAGACTTCGAGTCTTACCGTGTTCATTTTGGATCTTATTGGCAACATCTTCATATGACATACCGTCTACATAATGCAGACGAAACTGTGCAATTGTATCTTCCTTCCAACGTCTGCCTTTGCAGATCCATATTAGCTGTAATTCAGTCAACTTAATTACCATGTGAACCCGTCTTCTTACCCAGAAAATAAACGAGTTATTCTATCATTAATATTAAACTTCGAGCGAAGTTTTAACATATCAATAAAGAGTACCATGTACAACCCTTTTAAGATCTTTAAATCACGCATGAACAGTATATATAAACAACAAAACTAACGAAAAGTTCAAAGTTCAAATATCAATCACAAAGAAGAAGTTATGGAAAAACCGGCCTTTCAGAATGAATATCTCCGAGTTTCCCCGACAGCAATTAACGAATAATCCTTTCTAGTGGATATGAACAGCCCAGTGCGGCTAATAGTTATTTTTCTCCCTACCCGCCCAAAATCAATCCAGCCTTTAATGAGAGGCCTATTTTTAAACATATGCAGAAGTAATGGATAATAAAAAGTTGAGCTTACTGGTTTGATATGAGCGGAGCGAATCAACCAGTAAGCGTGGTGCGGTTTACCGCACGCATCATAAGGGCGTAGCCCGTATCTATACTGTTATAAAAACTATGGAATGTTTACAAGGGACACTTAATCGCTATTTGTTAGGACACTTAAATATATTATTTATTCATTAAAGAGGGGGAATGGGGGGAGATAGCCTGCTGAATGCTGCTGTAACGAGCGAGATTATAGAGAGTCGTTGTTAGGGAGGGTGTTTTAAGAATTGTAACCAGAAATTTAAGCCATTAAGAAATCATTAGGCAGGTGGATGCAGCCCAATAAAGAGCTTATCAAGCCAGGTTAGCCTTGAAGGCTTTTAAATCCTCCAGACTTGCATTGGGGTTATCTTGCACGTATTTGATCAATCGATCTGATAAAATACGTTGAGATTGTGCCCCATCATTAGCCGCATATTGGGGCTTTTTACGACTTTTTTCACCCATTACACCTTTAAATCGCAATGCATCACGCGCTCTGGCGGTGGGCGTAACCATATTAACAAGCGTTTTTTCTTTTCGACTCTTAGCTAGTTTCTTCCTAGCCTTAGCCAATCTTTTATCCAGACCAAAGGCCGCAAATATCAACGGGGATACACTTTTTGCAGCGGATAGCCCCCTGTAAGAACCATCCTCTTTGATTTCATAGCGAGCCTTGACCGTGATGATACCTGCTGCTTTCAAATCTTTGACAGCACGCTGTACACGTTTGATATGGTAGCCTGTGGCATTAGCTATTACTTTCCAGCTCAAGTGCTTAAAGCCCTGATTATTGGGTATTCCCATGCGCATTGTTACAAGGTCAGTATGTTTTAAAATTGCCATAAGCACACAAATACACGACTCTCGGCGCTCTGTACGCTGCTGACGATCAGAGTCGTTGGCATTGTTTAAAGAATGCAACTTTCCCTCTGGATTCCAAAAATATTCAGGGAGCCGGTCTATAAGTTCGCGGATTACCCAAGGCACTCCCCCTTTCCCGTTTTCAGTTCCTTCGTTAACAGGCTTCATCAAGCCCAAACTCGGAGCGGCAGGATTATGCCAACAAAAATTCCCCCCCTTCGAGTTATCGCGAGGGGCATATGCATGTGGAGCAAAGATACTGGCCACAAAATATCCCTATAATTAATTTATGTGCTTCGTTCGCACAGGCAGTAAATTGCGGCTCAAAAAACGCACACAGAAATGCCATACAATTGAAATTCAATTTTATAAGGGAGGTAACAAACAGATGGACTTTTACTTGACCGAGCGAATGCCCAGCGCTATATTAAAGCCACTGTAATGGTTCCTCCAGTTCTCCCGTAGAACAATCTAAATCAGGTCTCACACCAATTTAGTCCTTACAGAAAGGATGATTCAAAAAAACCGGTGCTATAACATCGGTTTTTTTATGCCTGTGATTCACAGGCTGTATGATTTTTGTACTACTTTCAACACCTTATAAACGAGCTCGAGCTTCACCGTACCCCAAAAAACACCCATTAGCAACATTAAGTTATTCGCTGAACACTACTGTCCTCAAGGGATACAGAGGAATCGCACACAATAAAAAGGCCTTGTGGAAGGTCTGATGATTTTTTAGGGGCATAAAAATAAGCATGGATTTCACCCCAATAAATTAAACCTTATTCTCTTTCACTAACCCTTCTTTGAAAAGACTTAGCAACTTGTCAGGCATTATTTTATAGCGCCGATTATGATCACCAAGCGCAAATGCTTTGACCTGGCTCTTAGACATTTCAACACCGGCTAACGAAAATATCGCCTTAACATCATTTTCCATTAATCCCTTTTCTCGAATTAATGCCTTATATTCATCGTTAGTATTCATACGTTCACCTACACCTGGATTAATCAAGAACACTTCTCAACAATCAGGCTATCAAGTGCTTTTAACTCGTTAGACAATTCTTCAGTCAAATCTGTATTACCTAACTTCTCAATAAACTTTGTTACATCTGCCACTTTCAACGTTTGCGGCTTCTTTGCTTTTGGAGCGCTTGCCTGACGTTCCTTTTCAGCATTGTTCTCTGAAGCTTCAGCAACTGACTGGATATTTGGCTTCGAGCCGGAGGATTTAAGGTGCTTTTTTACATCGCTGGCAATTTTTCTCAAACTCCCTGAAAACTCGTTATTAACCAACAAATTCAATAACTTATTGAGATATTTCTTCTTCGCTTCGGAAACATCAAGCATGATGGCTTGAGCTATTTCATATAGCGCATTTACGTCTCCCACAAGCTTATCGCGAACAATCTGCATGAACTCAGGGCTTCTACGCATCGCCTCCCCAATTTTCATTTTTTTAGAAATTTCTGCCATTGGTATCCCTGTGTCTTCAGAGAATGCTCTTATAGGACTCTCATAATCACTAAACTCATGTTCTATTGCACTTACCATTCCCGCAACTTCTTCATCAAGGCTAGGATCTTCTCTGTTCACATTCTCTACAAGAGCAATAGTCTCTTTAAATCTAGCTGCGGATTTTGGCCAGATAAAGGCCTCAATTTCAGACGAATCAGTATATTTAGTTATAGCTAAGAAGCGGCGCTGACCGAATATCATTTCAAAAGTATCATCGCCATTATCAATCAATCCAATAGGTGAAAGCTGTCCCTGTCTCTGTATATTAGCTCCGAGTTCCTTAAGCTTATCTTCGTCAAAAGTCTTACGGTAATTCTCAATAGGAAGGATTTTCTCAGTCGGAAATTTTTTTATAAAGTCCTTATCGATATCACACAAACGGGTAAGCTGACCTCTTAACTCAGCATTAGTTTTTTCATGCGTGTCTGTAGACACAGACTTGTTAAAAGCATTAGCCATTCAACTTTACCCCTAGAGTTTCTAAAACCTCCATCGTTAGGTTTTCCATCTCCACTCTACATTTTTCATATGATGCTTTTTCGTCAAATACTGTATGTCCGTAAGTATTAGCCTCCCGGTATTGCTGTCTAGTATGTATTGTCGTATTAAACACAGGGATATTTTTGACGGTAAGTTGCAGTCTTAGTTGAGCTTGTAAACTTTTACCATCGTTGATGGTATTGCCTGAATAAGGCACTTCGTTAATTAAGGCTTTATATATGGGCTTGCCTGTAGCTTCAAATCTAGGCTTCAGTAAGTTATCAATCAAATTCATTGAGGGTTCAACATCTTGATCGCTTCCCTTCATAGGCACGATAACTAAATCAGATAGCTTAATAGCCGAAACTGTTGACACTGTGATTTCCAAGCTGGAACCAATGATTTCACGAAGTCCCTGATTTATTTCTCGGCGCACCGACGAAGGAAGAGAAGTATCATCAGATAACCTTCGCATAAAACGAACAAGCTTTTTTAGTTGTTCATTGGCTTCAATGCCAGGCTCCCCATCAATAATAAGAAAACTAGCTTTATAAAGCTCCGTATCAGTTTTCTCTAAGTTCTTTCCTAACAGCACAACCGGCGGGAAATTATCTGATGAAGAATTACGCTTCCAACGCATTGAACCGCCTTGTGGGTCATTGTCAATAACAACAACGTCATACCCTGCCGCCTTTAACCCGCAAGCTAGGCCAATGGCCGTATTTGTTTTTCCCGAACCGCCCTTCTCATTTTCAATTGCAATTATAAAGGTTTCCATTTTTTCATCCTAAAAACGTATTTTATATTTCTGTACTGGTCAGCCATTGGCCAGATTTGGTGTATATATCCGCGCCCCCTAAGCTTAAAGCAGTTGCTTTGTCTCTTAGTTGGTCAGTCAAACTCGAAAAATGGATAAACTCAACATCAGAGCCAGCCTTGTATCCCTGCATTTTTTCTACAGTTCTATGCATTTGAGGGCAATCTGTCTCGATGGTTTGCCCGTCTAAAGATTTAATAATTAACATCCAGCTTTCCCTTACTGATAATTAAGAGATTGTGCCACCAGCTAGCTAGCTAGTGGCACAATATAAACTATTTCCCCCTAAAAAGCGGCTGAGCAGATCTTAAGTTCTACTTCCGTTAGAACTTCGAAATTCGGATCTACCGATAAAAAGGCCTTCATAGTATTCCACTTTCTCACAGACATAAAATCAATACACTCATCAACCTCAACAGAAGAAGGATCTAATATAAGCGATTTGAAATTGGCATCTGGATCGGATCGAAGGAAAGAAACTGATATCATAATAAACTCCAAAATTCATTGGTTCTGATTTCGCATGATTGCCAAATCAGTAAATACATTATACCCCAAAGGGTTCACCATACAACCCTTTTGAAGTATTTACTCTTCTTTAAAACGCTAAATCTTTGAGAAAATGAGCAAGCCTAATCGCTTTTTCTGCATCAAGCCCCCTTATAGAAATATCAACATTATTCGCCCCATAAACCCTAATCTTACCTGGGTTAGGAGTATCAGAGCCAAAAGATGCAGCATTAGAACAAGCCCTGTCATAGTGCTTATGAAAGCTCGGTAAACCGACTCTTTTTAGTAAATGCTCAACATAGCATTCATTATCATAAACTCCTTTTTTTAACTCGGCCTGAGCTAAGGCTTTTTCCAAAGCCTCCGTGTATCTTGGTAAAAGCCGCCGCTTTATATCTCTTGCGATCCCGATAAAGTGACGATTTTCAGCAACGGATATTTCTTTACAGTTAATACTTAGATGCAACTCAACTGGTGAAACGCCCCTAAGATAGATCCTGCCTACACTCTGCCGCCGCCATCCTCCATAACTGACACTTATTCTCATTTTTTCAACTGGATGCATAAGCGAAAAGCAACCAACTCTATCTAATTGCCTAGAGTCTACACGCCACCCTTTCCCAAGATGCTTGGCTATAGTGGACAACTGACGCAAACGCTCTTTTTTAATTTGCTCCATACTCACACCTTAAAAAAACGGCTTATGCCGCTTTCCCCGTTAATTTCTTTTTCCCAAAGGTTTTTACTTTAGTTGAGCCATGCATTCCACGTATATCATCCATTCCCATCTCACCACGGGAAACTTTCTTCCAGTCGCTGGGCCTAAAATGCCATGCTTTTTTCTTACTTGCCCACCTATAACCGGCCTCTTTCAACTTCTCTTTATGCTGTTTAGTCTCACCAGTAACCCACACCCATGAACCGCACACCTCAATGTCAAGCCCCTCAAGATTAACAATGGCATTTAACGCACTATTTAATTCATCCCCATATTGACTAGGCTCGAACTCCTCACCCTCAGCCGCCCCTAATGTGCCGCTGAAATCTTTTAATGACTCATAGGCCTCATTGACTGCTTTCATCATTTCAGCCCCTGCGGGGTTTCTATCTGGGTGATATTTTGCAGCCGCTTTCCTATAGGCTTTTTTTATATCGGAGGGAGTAATATCACCGGCTAGGTTTAAAATATTTGCAGCATCTATTATTTTCATTTTTCATTCCAAAATTCATTGGTTCTAATCAGGCGGAGCTGCCCAAATCAGTAATGTAATTATACAATATAACGGTTCTTTATAGAACCCTTTCCAGCTAAGAAAGAACAATCTCCCCCCCCCTTGCCCGATCAACGTAAAACTCTAAAGCCTCAAGAATAACTAATAAAAAGTAGGCTATTAATGTAATTATTTTCTTCCCTACCAGCCCCGCCGCGAAGCGGCCTATACACATGAAACTTAACAAAACCACTCATCAAGAATGGTTAAACTAGAGCTAGACACGTCCACTGACATGCATATTAGCAACAACATTTCTTTGCGCGTTTCACCCCTCCTTGCATCAAAAACGCAGCACTAACCCTCCCTGCGGAGCAGGGAGGGAGTGTTGCGATATTGATGCAAGAAGCCGCGAGCACAGGCATCTTACAACCGCTTTAAAGTACAGTTAATTTACTCAGTAGTTTGATTGATTGGAGTGTATGAATAGTTTCTTTCAGAGAGCGACAGCCGCATGATTTCTTTTCCTACCAGCCCCGCCGCAAAGCGGCGAACACCCGCGCGCAGCGCGGGGAAAATCTGGCTCTGTTTCACATGTGAAATGACGGGTAAATCTGGCTCTGTTTCACATGTGAAATGACGGGTAAATCTGGCTCTGTTTCACATGTGAAATGACGGGTAAATCTGGCTCTGTTTCACA
>SPKZ01009266.1_pt1 | contig 10112 bp, 10 predicted proteins | sample 2456571 | NCBI WGS metagenome assembly SPKZ01 (sample SAMN11192286, study PRJNA482655) | marine metagenome | biome: ENVO:00000447; feature: ENVO:00000244|ENVO:00000211|ENVO:00000569|ENVO:00002023; material: ENVO:00002151; isolation source: ocean water from marine abyssalpelagic zone ...
GGCGTAAACAAAATCCCAATTTGAAGTATGCGGCGCGGCAATGGCAACTCCAGCACCTTCAGGCGCAATTTTACAAAGTTTCCAACCAGCGAGTTTAAACCAAAGGGTAAAAATAAATTTTAAAAAGTATTTAGTGAATATTCCATCGAAAATGGTTTTTTCTCTAATGGTGAGTGCTTTTTTAGCCATGACAAGTTTAATACAAAGTTACTACTACGATAGGGCTATTGTAGCAGGAAAGGGATAAAAAATATTGATGTAGGCTGCTATTTTGTTAACTTTGCCCATCTTATAAGTGTTACAATCGAACGGCTGTTTGAAAATATAATGTTAACCACTCGCTTTAAATTATATTGTTTTCAATAATAACAGGCTATTAGCTTAGGTTTTATAAGGTAAAATGTTTTTTACAAAATAGTTTTTCTGTTTTAAACGGCTGCTACAGCTGGATTTATTCGGTAATTTTTTATGGTTTCTTCTCTATAAATCCCATATATAATACTAATTCAAGTCTAATCTATTGTATTTACATTGATAAACTGACAGATTATAACTTTGGGTTATGGTGAAGGTAGAAGTTGATAAGTTACTATATTCACTAGAAGAGTTACTTGTATTTATATACAATCAACGTTTATATGCAATTTTGCATCTTTGTAATCACTAAATGTATCATTAATAATTAATATGGCTGCTATTTTAAATCTAAGTAATAAAAATGAAGCGTTAATTTATTTAAATGCCTGTCATTGCTTTGGTCGCTCGCCGACCAATGTTGATACTATTATCAATGCTCAAGAAGTGTCTCGGATTCATGCTGTCGTTGAATGGACTAATAACCAATGGCTTATTCGTGATATTAGTAATAACGGTACTTGGGTAAATAATCAAAAATTAATTAAAGATAAGCCACATCAGCTAAATGTTGGTGATAAGATCTTTTTTGCATCAGGTGAAAGTCATGGTTTTAAAATACAAGACTTAAGCCCACCACAAAATATGTTACTGCCTATTGGTCAACCAGGTGAGAAAGTTACAGCATCGCCAATTGTTTTATCTGATGGTAACTTGCTTCCTAGTGAAGAAAATCCTGAAATTGCTTTATTTTACGTACCGAGTAAAGATCAGTGGTATAAAGAATTTCTTGTTGATACCGACGGTAGTGCCTACCCAGTAGTAAATTCAGATTTGCTGTTTTTTTCTAATCAAAAATGGCAATTAAAGCTAACGCCTCTTACTGATAACACTGTATTAATGGCTAAAGCCAAATTATCTGTTCATCAGATTAAATATCGCTTTAATTTAAGCCTAGATGAAGAGAACACTGAGCTTACGGTAACAACGGCAGATGAAAAATTCTCTTTAGCAAACAAAGCACACCATTATTTAACATTGAGCTTGGCAAGGCATCGCGATGAAGATGCTCAACAAGGTATTGATGCAGATAATCAAGGCTGGCGCTTACCAGAAACCTTAATTAAAGAGTTAGGGTATGAGATTACTTTGTTTAATACCCATGTTTGTCGTGCTAAGCAACAATTTAGAGATATACTTGATGGTGCTTGTGATGGTGATGAACTAATAGAACGTAAAGGTAAAAAAATACGTTTTGCTGGCGTTTTTTATCGTATTTATAAAGGCAATGAACTGATCGTAAATCGCGGACAAGATAAAGTATCACTTACGGTATTACATGGATAAGACGTTACCACATTACAGCCGTGAACGATTATTGGGTGAAGGAGGTATGGGTAAGGTTTACCTAGCTCAAGATAATCAATTACAACGACAAGTAGCCATTAAAGAATTAACCTATCAGCCGACAGATGGCGGGGTTAACCATGCTTTACAAGAAGCACGTTTATTAGCGCGTGTGAATCACTCTAATATTATCCAAATTTATAATGTTCATGATGAAGGTGATCATATTTCCTTGGTTATGGAGTATTTTAATAGTAAAACGCTGACACAATTTCAACAGGAAACCTACTGCACACTTGTTCAGAAGCTAGATTTATTACAGCAACTATCTTCCGGGTTAGCCGCAGCCCATAAAAATGATGTTATTCATTGCGATTTAAAACCCAATAATATACTAGTAAACGACCAAGGCCTGCTGAAAATTACGGATTTTGGTATTGCCTTAATAGCAAATAATGAAAATGATCTTTCCGCGGACGGGAATGCATCAGTTAACGCTGAGTCATCAGAAGGTAATGAACCGATGTTATACGGATCATTGCTTTATATGTCGCCAGAACAAATACAAAAAAAGTCGTTAGACTATCGTAGTGATATATTTTCATTCGGTATTGTTGCCTACCAATTGATGGTTGGTAGCCATCCTTTTGGTCGAGGTTCGGCGACTGATATTGCACAAAGAATTTGCGAAAGCACACCAGAGCATGCTAAAAATTTAATGTTAAATGCACCTAGTGCGTTAACTGATCTGTTAATGGAAATATTAACTCAGCCACTTGAGCAAAGAACATTAACTGCAAGTACCATCGAACACCGATTAAAACATATTAGAACTGCATTAATGCAGGCTGAGATAAGTGAACAAGCGACAATGCCATTGAATGACTTGTCTTCGTCAGCGGATATTTCAACTGCAGCTTTACCTCAAAAGAGCATAATAAATAACGGTTATGGGCAAGCCGCAGAGCAGACGGCTCCACTTCAGTCAGTTAATTTAAGTCATCAAGCACTAGGAAATGATACTGCTCCAGGGCTTACTTCATGGTTTGCATTAAGCTTTAATAAAATTGTAATCTTAGGTTTGTTAGCTATGGTACTTTTTTTATCTTTTAGCTCTTTTGAAAAGCAAAATGTTGAGACTAAACAAATTGTCATTTTAAAGCCAACTCTAGTTAATAGCCCTTTTATGGCGCCAATACAGCAAGATTTAGTTATATCAGCAGTAGAAGATGCTTTGCGACAAGCGGTCATAAATACTAGGAATATGTATTTAATCTCGCAACAAGAAGTTAATGCCATCAGTAAAGAATATCCAAATGACTTGAACAAGTTAAGACAAGCAACTGGTGCTTCAGACATTATCTCAACCGCACTAGAGTGTGACAATAGTCGCTGTAAAGTAAGTTTTTCTCGGTTAGTGGTAAAAGCAAAAAATAGTGACAGATTATTGGTGAAATCTGAAAGAAATTGGTTAGCACCTATTGATAAGTTTAATGCTGTTTTTAGTACCAGCCAAACACAATTTGCTTCACTTTTTCCTGAAAATTCTGAAGTTAATCAATCAGGCTTAGTACAGCGACCTATTGACGAAGATGATTACCGTGATTACATCGCACTTTATAGTCAAATTAAAGGTCATGGCAATTATAGTGCTGACAGTTTAAATCAATTAGAGAGCTTATTAGAGCGTTCTCCTTATTTATATGCTGCGTATGGCCTATTTCGTGAAACGGCTTCTAATTTGTATTCAGATACCCGCGATATAAATCACCTTAAGCAACTTGAGCTGTTATTACAAAAATCACCACCGGAATACCGTTACAGCATTTACCATGCTGTAGATAGTTTTTGGGTCGCATATAAGATGAAAAATCTTAATGAAGCACAACAGCAAATAATCGAAGCAAAAAATAGAGGAGCTAGTAACTTTGTTTTAGCTGAACTTAACGGCAGCTTATTTTTTTCTAGGGGGCAATACCAAAAAGCAGCAAATAACTTTGAAAAAGCACTTGTGCTAAGACCAAGTACAGCATTGTTTTATAACTTAGCCTTTAGTTATTGGCGTATGGGGGATTTAACTAAAGCTGAACAATCTTTGAATAAAATGCTTGAAATAGTCCCTGAGAATTATAAAGCTATACGTCTACAAGCCAATATTTGGCTAATGCAAGGAAAGCTTGGATTCACTATTTCTGCCTATGAGAAAATAGTGGCGAGTAGAAATGATGGCCAAGACCTGACAAATTTGAGTGTGGCCTATGGCTTAAATAAGCAATATCAGAAATCACTTGAATTTGCTCAAAAAGCATTGGAAAAAAATCCAAAACATCCGTTTAATTTATTAAATTTAGCCGATATTGAAATGATATTAGAGCATGAAGAATTAGCAATATCTCACTATGAAGAAGTTATTACTATTTTATCAGGCGAAGGTGAAGTGAAGGATTTGTTAGGTATTGCACAAGCATACGGGCAACTAAATCAAGCTAATTTAGCTATTGCTGCTTTAAGTAAAGCACAAGCCTTAGCACCTGAGAGTGGCGAAGTCTCTCATACTTCAGCCATTGTTTACAGTTTGCTAAATGAGAGGTCTTCGGCGGTTCATCATGTTAAAGCTGCGTTAACTAATAATGTAGGGGTAGTTTGGTTTAACCTTCCATGGTTCGATAAACTGTGTAGTAATGCTGAGTTTTCTTTATTAATGACTAAGTATCAAAATACAGGACGCTGTAAAAGCAAGTGATTACTGCATTAAATCACCATCACTAATAATACCAAATGTAGACATTTGTCCATATGGCGAAACTTGTTCGTCTTCTACTTTTAAAGTCGTTTGAGCATTGTATATATTAACCAACTTCGAAAACATATCTGCATCATTTTCCGCTAAATCTAATAACCTTTCTAGTTGCTTGGCATCAGCTTCAGCCATTTTTAATAGTTGGTTAAGCAATTTTATATTATTTAAGGCGATATCATTTAGTCTATCAATTAACACAGGATTAGTTTCGGCAAGGGTGATTAACATTTCGGTGGATGTGGTTTTTTTATCTTCGCTGGCTGCCTTAACTATACTCGCGGCATTAAAAATACTGCTTGCATTAGCATTAGGTAGATAAACACTGCTGGTTAAAACTAAGATTACTGATAACGCTTTAATTAATTTATTCATGATTTTTCCTACTGCATTTTAATTAGATTGAATGGTTAAATTTTCTGATATTTTTGCTGATATTCGGAATTAGTTCGCTTGAAATCTGGACACAAATTTACAGGTTTGGGGGAGCTAAGACTATGACAGCCAATTACAGGCTACTTAATACTGCTATTTTTCTTGTTATACAATGTTTTCTTAGCTTAATAACTTATTATTTTACATGTGCTTAGTGTATTTTAATGTTTTTGTCAATATTACAAGGTAAAATTCATTGGGTTTTATTTTCGTAATGCAGTGTCATTTTGATTGTATTATTTTCCTAAAATTTGTTTAAAAAAATTAAATTTTGTTCAATGTCATTTTTGTTGTAATGGCGTGTAATGTTCTTTCTGTTCTAACTGTGGAATAGTTAACTGAGGGTAAGAACTTATTAATTTCCCGTGAATATTCTTAATTTTAAGGTAAGGAAGACAATAATAATGCATGCAATGTTATCGGTAGACTTAGACTTAAATCCTGAGCGAAACTCAGGACAAGAGGGCGCTTTAGCAGCAGCAAATATTGCTGAACCTCGTAAGTTAAGCATTATAAATAGGAAAGATACCATGCCATGCAAACAAACGCACTCAAGGCAGGTAGATGAAGATTTACTCGAAAGTTTAACAGGGCATCAATTGCAAGTTAAAGGAGCTATTAAGTGCTGTCAGTGCGCTTATAATTCAGGGTATCAGCAGGGAGCACTGTTGCAGAAATTCATTAGCTTGGATTTAGAAAGTTTAGGCGACTCACATGCAAGTGCAGATGGCAGCCATAAAAGTGTACATCAGGCATTTGCCTTAGGTTATAGCGATGGCGTGAATGCCTGTATTAGAAGTTAGCCACTTATTTCCAGTTAAGTTAGATACACTGTTTGTCAACTAAGCTTGTTGCCCACGTTTGTCAGCTACATTTATCAGTAAAGTTAATCGTAAAAAGTAATATAAGTTAATGGGATAGGTTTGTTATTTGTCATTTCCGCACATTTTCAGCTGGAGTAACTCATGCTAAATAGAAAAACATTAACCCGCAGTCTTGCTTTTTGTTTAGTTCAAGTCGATGTAACAGACAAAAAAGGTAGTGTAATAAGAACCTCATATGAGGTTGAAGATCCAGACGAGGATGCAATTGGACGGTTTGGTAGCTTAATCGAAGCAGAAAGGTTTATTCAGTTGTTATGTCACCTTAACCCTGAAGATGAAGCATTCTAATAAACGTTTTAGAAACTAAAAGTAAATAAAATCTTCTCTCGTTTTTAAAATCATTGTTGTTATTGCTGAATCAGCTGACAGTGGTTCATAATATCTGACTACCTAAAGGTTACATTTCTCTATTTACACAGTCTCACATCTAAACTCGTCTAAAATAGCCGCTTTTAACTGTAACTCTAATAAAAAATCATACTGAAATAACTCTTTTACGGCTTATACCAATTCCAATAGCCAGCTATTGCTCAATCGAGCGCTTTTCTTAATTGCACCTCCCTGTTTTTCTGAATTTAGTCACTGTAATTCATCTACTTTATTAAAGTGACTAAAATAATCGAAGTGTTATTGCTTAAAGTTGCTCATCTAATATCACCATTTGGTTGGCGAATTTCTCATTTTGCACTTTTATGCAATAATTGTTGTTTATATAGATTGCTCGATTGCAACCAATACTCATTTCACTTTCTATTAGTTCGTCACTGACAGTATTGTATATATAAAGCTGGTTGTTCTTGTTGTATAAATAGAAGGAGTCTTCAAAATAAAACCATTTTGTTAATTTGAAAGTGAGTGGGATTAATAACTCTTCTCGTCCTTGTTCCGATAGTGTCCAAAGGCCAAATTTATGGTAATTTTCAAAAAATAATTTGCCAGCATTTATTATTGGATTGTAACCGCCATTAGTCGTTATTTGTCGCGTATCCCCTGAACTTAATTGATAACTAAATAGGTTATAATTACCTGCTTTTTTTCCTGTGAAAATTAATGTATCGCTTGTTAAGGTTGGGTGTGTCCCCTCAACTTGTGCTAACAACTGGCCAAAGCGATATTGTTCATTTAAGCTAAATATTAATATTCCGTTTTGTGTGGCAATGGCGGCAATATTATTGCTTTTGTCTATCGACATACTTTTTATCGAGAGGCTATTTTTAAAATCACTGACTTGTTTGTGTTGAGTCGTGTTTTGATTATATGACCAGATTTGACTAATTCCTGTCCTATTAGAGGCATACCAAATATGTTCATGATCAAATGGATAGGGGATATTATTTTTTATGCCCTTTTCGTCGGTTATCGCCGTTGAAATATTTGAATATAAGCCATGCATAAATAAATTTTGTGAATAGAACTCACCTTCATTAAAGATAACCCCATTGTTGAAACGGCTAACAGCTTTAAATGACTGCATTAATGGCATTTGAAATGAGTTTGTCGCTTTTCCGTCATCATCAAAATAAACCGTTGTAATACCGCCGTAAGTGTCTCTATATTTTATTTTTGATGTGAATAATGCGACAGAGTATAAAGGTAACTCAACCCGTGTATACCAAATAGGTTGGTGAAAGTTATTATTTTTGTAAATAGCAATATGCGTGGTAAACCAGTCATTATTACTTAATAGCGCCACGAGCGAATTATCTCTATTGGTAACTACTTTATAAATACCTGCGCCACCTTTTCCGCCATTTTTAATCGTTTTTTGCTCACCATTGCTTATATTGATAAGGCGTAAATTTGCCGGAATAGACTCTTTATAAGACTCGGTAATAAATAACGAATCTTTACCGTTATATGTCATAGAGAAGGTAGCTGAGTGGGCACTACAGGTTGTGATCGTTTCCCCTATCTCCCCAACTAATAACGCTGACAACGTGATTTTTTCAATCCAGCACTGGCCGTCTTTTATATTTTTAAGTGCAATAGTGTTTTTAGTTAGCCATATTGGCGAGGTTAACTCGACTCCTTGACGTTTAATGTATTTTGTTGAGCTATCAGCCACAGTATGCACAGCTATTAACCAGTCAGGGGAATTTAACTCTTGTGCTGAAAATAAAATGGTATCACCATTTTTACTTGGTGATAATTCATACTTCATGGTTGCTGCTTCATACGCAATTCTGTAATGAGGTTTTGTTGTTTGAGTTCTTACATCTAACTCAGAAATACTTTTGGAACTAAATAAGATGACAGAGATAAAGCCGAGTACAATTGTCATGGTAATGAATAGTATTGAAAGGCCAACTTTCATTGATAACGTTTTATCGTTAATTAATTCTGCTGACTTATCAGGCGTTAGCAATATTTTTTGTGGTGCTAATTGTGGTGTTATTTGAGCTGCTATTTCTTGCGGATCATGCTCATCTTTAACAATGTTGTCCTCTGATGTTAAGTCAACCTTCTTCAAGTGGTAACCTTTCTTAGAAATATTAACAATAAAAGGGGCTATTGAAGGATCTATGCTTTTAGATTTTTTCCGTAAGTTTGAAATGATACGTGTTAAGGAGTTATCTGAAGTAGTTATCTCAACAGGCCAACACTTAAATAAATCGGATTTTGATAAAGTTTCGCCTTGAGCTTGGTAGAGTTTTAGCAAAACTTTGGCCTCAAGATTTTCTAAAGGCACAACTTGACTGCTATCACTCTTTGAAGTTAAAGTGTTTTTTTTAGCAGAAAAAATGATGTTTTTTCCAAGTGAAATCAAATCAGTATTTGGCACTGCACAACCTTTAGCCAGTCAATAAATAAAGTTCATTGATATTGTGTATTCGTGAAATCGTAAGCGCAAGGAAAACACGCCTAAATCACTAAAAACTTCATCAAATAAGAAAAACATAAACATTAAATCATAATTTCATAAAGTTATTTTTCTCTTTAAATTCAATATTAAAGACCTACTGTTAAATTATATTATTAGGTTGTATTTATAATGCTGAAAAAAATCACTTTAGTTACTTTCTTTATTTCAAACGGCGCTTTTTCTGCTGAATTAATTCAAAACAATAACGTGGTTATTGAAAAGTTAGAAGCAGAAAAAATTCAAGAAATAGCCCTAGAAAAAATTCAATACTTTAAATGTAGCCCATACCCACTTTGTGGCGATTATCCTGATGATGATGACTCTGATAGTGACAGAAAAATTGCTGTGGGTAAGTCAGTTTTAGTTAATAAATTGAAATAACATGAAAGTCTATAAAGATTTAAGTGGCAACTCAGCGGTCACTTCATATGAAATCGCTCATGGTGAAATAACGGTTCGTTTTGCGGATGATTCGATTTACCTATATACAACGCAGAGTACTGGTGCAGTGAATATTAATGAAATGCAGCGCTTAGCAAGTAATGGCCAAGGGTTGAATAGTTTTATTGATCGTATTGTTAATAAAAATTATGCCAGAAAGATTCGATGAGCAACAATTTGGCTATTAATTAAAGGCTTGAATTAGCACAGATACCATTAACCGTTCTGTTCCTGTAACAAGGGGCATGGAAGGCCCAGGAGCAATAATTATGCATGCAATGTTATCACTACACTTAGATGAGAAATCGACTACTGCAGAGCGAGAAAAGTTCTATGTCCACCTAAAGGATAGTGGCTGGATACAACTCGCCAAGATAACAACTACTTGGTTCAGTAGTTATAAGTCTGCAGCATTAGAGGAAAGAATTATTGCTGAAGTTAAACAAGATGTATCTGCTGCGGCTAGATACTCAGGGATCACCACTTATGATGCTGTAGTCAATATTGGTCAGTCAAAACCAAGCTTGTTGTGACTTGACATTAGAAAAGTTAGTGATGCATGAGTTTTGTTTACTTAACCTGAATCCAGCATAAGGAGTGCTTGATACTTAAGTAAAAACAACGGTTTATGTTTGTTAAGAATGAAGTTTACTATTTTAAGTAGCGATATACTCTATCAATGTTTTAATTTATTCGATTATCAAGGCAAAACGTTTATGGATCACGGGTTATTTATCGACGTTTTAATACTGAGCATTGAATCAAGGGGAATATTGACTAAGTGCTACTTATCTAGAGTTCAAGTTACTTATATACCCAAGCAACCTCAAGATGCAGGATTCAGCTGGAATTAGAAACGCCTTTAGGCAAGTCATTAATTGAAGAGAATGGTTATTCCCTTGTCGAAATCAATAACGATGGATAAAGCGCTTCTAAACCAGCCCTTCGGGGACGCCTGAGAAAATCACGTTCATCGTTGCGTAGTTCATTA
>SPKZ01008538.1_pt1 | contig 10104 bp, 6 predicted proteins | sample 2456571 | NCBI WGS metagenome assembly SPKZ01 (sample SAMN11192286, study PRJNA482655) | marine metagenome | biome: ENVO:00000447; feature: ENVO:00000244|ENVO:00000211|ENVO:00000569|ENVO:00002023; material: ENVO:00002151; isolation source: ocean water from marine abyssalpelagic zone ...
CGCTTCGCACATATCAAGCCTAGACACCATTAACAATATCGCTGTGATATCGCCCATTGATTCATGCAATCCACCAGTCTCCGGATGCCTACTGTCCCAATAACCCGGTCGCAGGATGTCTAGCACTGCGTGCCCCGTTTCATGAGCAACGATATCAAATGATCGGCACGTAAATACCAGGGGATTGTTCTCATCATCGTCTGGGTGAAAATAGTAAAATCGTAATGCTTTTTCGCCTCGGCTGTAATAAGCGTTAGCATCATACCCCGCCCTAGGATAGACAGCGATGGGCTCATTTCCCCATTGCCACGTCAGCTCGGTGGTCACATTTAAACGCCTTAGCGCTCTTTCATACATGGTAAAAACTTGCCTAACGATGGCGTAAGTATGAACAGCATCAAATTCTAACGGGTTTTGCTCTGGGTCAAACAAGAAATCACCATTGGCGTTTGGCATGACTTCTGGCATCCCCTTAATGACAATTTCATTATCTCTAGGCCCCGACTCAACATTGAACGGTATATACGCCGTTCTAATGCCAATGGCTTTAACGGTTGGATCTTGTTTCCAAATTCGAACTTTACTTCCTAACATAACAACTACCTCACTGTAATATCGGCAAATTAACCCACGAAAAACGATTGAATTTGATCGCTACAATGTATATTACCAATAAAGACAGATGACTTTATTGAGCAATTAACAAACTCTTCTTAACATTCAATGATGCTTTGAAATATAGTAAAATCAGCTAAAAAGTCAAAAATAACAGTCGTATTCAAAGTAAAGCTAACAACTAAATCACCTATATTCAGCTATATAAAACAGACCTCGGTAGATATATTGCATACATTATTAAGTGATAAACTACTGCAATTGACTCTTTCTCGACAACCGTATTTTAAATACATAATTGTTTTTCATCATGAAATTATAATTTAATAAGATAAATAGAAGTAAATCAACCGTAATTCGTTCGCAATTCGTACAATAAATTACAAATTAAAAGCTTTTAACGGACTTGTTCTTATAAAATGAAGAGAGCCATGCTAAGGTGATTCCAATATTTACATGAAATGATACTGAAATGCCTGCCACGATTAATGCATTGTTAGATAAAGCACAAGACTTATGTGATGAGCGCAGCGCCAGATTTACCCAAACTCGGCGCAAAGTGTTAGAACTTATGTTGCGTCATGCTAGTGCAATTAGTGCTTATGATTTACTAGACTGCTTAAAGGAAACTGATAACTCAGCCAAACCTCCCACGGTTTACCGTGCATTGGATTTTTTGCTGGAGCAGCACTTTATTCATCGTGTTGAATCACAAAATGCTTTTATTGCTTGTAATGACTTTTCAGACAGCCATCAATTACAGTTGTTTATTTGTGAAAAGTGCAATGATGTGCAAGAAGTTCATTCACCGCAAATACAACAATCATTAACAGATCAAGCACGACTTAATGATTTTCAAGTAAAAACACAGACAGTGGAAGTTCGAGGCTTTTGCCACCATTGTCGTGAAGATTAAATACAGTATTAGGAAATTAGACTCAGATGAACGTTGATTTTATAAACCCATTTTTGGAATCGCTGCTTAATGTTTTAAGCACTATGGCTAGCACCAACCTTACTGCAGGTAAACCCGCCCTAAAAAAAGGCGTTGTTGCTCATGGTGATGTTTCAGGCCTCATCGGCATGGTTGGCCCAAGTACTAAAGGTTCGTTATCAATTTCGTTTGACGAATCTCTGGCCTTGCAAATTATGCAGCGTATGTTGGGTGAAAACCCAGGCGTTATTAATGAAGAGGTTACTGACATGGTAGGTGAAATCACTAACATGGTCACCGGCGGCGCTAAAAATCTGTTGGGCAGTAAAGGTTATGAATTTGATATGGCGACTCCTATTGTAGTCTCCGGCAAAAATCATACGATCTCTCATAAAACCGATGGTACAAAAATAATGATCCCGTTTACCTCACCTGACGGCAATGCGATGATTGAGATTTGTTTTGATAAATAAGCGCAACCTCTTTTAACCAGTATGTTAACAACGGTTAAGATAACTTAAGCACTGTTCATCAGTGCTTTTTTTTGACTATAATTTTTTCCGTAGTGATAATCACTTTACGTTCTAAATAAACAACGAAATGATATTGATTATCATTAGTTATTATGTAAAAGTATGCGCAATTCAAATAGCTCAATTGGAAACGTAAATGTTAAAATCAAAACTTAGTGTTATCTCGGCTGCGGTATTATTGTCTTTAGGTCTTAGTGCTTGTGGTGGCAGTGATAAAAAGAACGTTGCACCGTCAAATATCGCATTAGCGGCAAGTGAAATCACCGAGAACGTTAAAGGTTCTGACGTTGGTGCTTTAACAGCTACCGATGATAATTCAGGTGACACATTAACATTTAGCGTCAATGACGAGCGTTTTGAAGTTGTTTCAAATACGTTAAAGCTAAAAGCCGATCAATTCATCGACTTCGAAAAAGAAAGCACGGTTGCATTAACTATTACGGTTACAGATCAAGACAGCCTTAGCTTTAACAAAAACTTCACTATGGATGTGCTTAACGCGTTAGATACTTACGCATTCGCTAGCATGGTAATGGACGGCAAGTCTAGCGTGTCTTACGGCGGTCAAACAGCACGCCAAGTATTATTGGTTCAGTTGATTGATTACATTGGCAGCGGTCTGCAAGCCGATTTCGACGCTGGCGTTGTTAAAACAAAACAAGATACTATTGATAAATTAATGGCGATGTACGAAAAGACTGATGCGTCTAAATTAGCTTGGACAGAAACTGTTGCTGACAAAGCGTTAACAATGACAACGACGCCTGGCACTAAGCAAGCATCATTAGGCGAAATCAGTTCTTCGTTTAAAAGCTTGCAAGGTAAAATTGCGGGTAAAGATGCGACCGGTCAGCACAAAAAGTGGGAGTCAGAATTTGAAGGTTGGGGCAACAAAGGCGCAACAACGCCAGATGCGTTAATTCAAACCTATTTCGCTATGTTAGGCGATAATGTGCAAACAGCGACTAACGGTGAAGTTCGTAACGATATCACTGATACAGCTATCACTAAGTTATATCTGCAAAGTAACGGTTTAGATCTTAAGCAACTGATCCAAAAATTCTTGTTAGGTGCGGTTAACTTCTCACAAGGCTCAGATGACTACCTTGATGATAACCGTAACGACGATGGTACTAAAATCGAAGGCTTAGAAACTAAGGGTCTAAACGGCGCTAACATCGAAGGCGACAAAGACGGCACTAAGGCGTATACCGCGTTAGAACACGGTTTTGACGAAGGTTTTGGTTACTTTGGCGCAGCGCGTAACTACAACGACTACACCGATCACGAAATTGCTGGTAAAAGTGGTCGTGATGGTTGGGCAACGGGTTACAACGATACTAATGCCGATGGTAAAATCGACTTAATGAGCGAATTAAACTTCGGTCATTCGGTAAACGCAGCAAAACGTGACCGCGGCGCAGACGCAAGTGCTGCAACTGATTTCACTAAACAAGCATTTGATGCATTTTTAGCTGCTCGTGAAATTATCCGTAAGGCAGTTGGCGCTGAATTTACCAGCGAGCAACGCAACGAGTTATCAAAGCAAACCGCTATTGCCGTTTTAACCTGGGAAAAAGCGATTTCAGCAACCATTATTCACTACATCCGTGAAGTAAATGAAGATCTAGACAAGCTAGGTTCTGACGATTACAGCGCTAGCGATTACGCCAACCTTGCTAAGCATTGGTCTGAATTAAAAGGTTTCTCTCTAGGCCTACAATTTAACCCAAAGAGCCCAGTAACTGACGTTAAATTTACCGAACTGCAAGCACTAATTGGCATGCAACCTGTGCTAGTTAAAAGCGACGTAGAAGCTTACAAAGCTAAGTTAATTAAAGCACGTACTATTCTTGCTGACGCTTACGGATTTGACGCGGCAAACGTTACAAAATGGTAAAACTGGCTCATTAGTAATAATGAGTAGGTTATAGATAGCGCCCATTTAACGGCGACTTAAGGACGAGTTCGGAAACGATCTTGTCCTTTTTTTTTATAATTAATGTAAATAGCTATCATTTGTGCTTAAATTCCACAAAATATTTTACGCTTTGTGCCAGTAATATAAAAAGGCTTTAACAATGAATACTCCAAACAGCATCATGCGCCCTCTTCTCGTCGTTTCCATTATGTCGATAATGCTTAGTGCATGTGGTGAAAGCAGCGATAGCAAGGCCGGCTCTCAATATGGTGAACAAGAGCCAGACACCACTAACCCTCCTGTTAATACCACGTTTAATCAGCGAGCATTACTGGCCAATATTGCGGACAATATTATTGCCCCAACTTATCAATCATTTCAAAATAAAGCGCTGTCTCAACAAGAGAAAGTAGCGAGTTATTGTCAATTACAAAACACTGTCAACAGTGGCGATTCACAAGATGCACTCAATAGTGCATTAACAGATGCACAACAGGCGTGGCGCAGTGCAATGAATGTATGGCAATATGCTGAAATGATGCAAATAGGCCCGTTAACAGTTAATTCATCAACGCTGCGTAATAACATTTACTCGTGGCCGCTGGTTAGCAGCTGCAGCGTAGATCAAGACGTAATGTATTTTGCCCAAGGCAGCATTAATAGCAGGCCTTACAAGATAGCTAATCGCACTGCAACTCGACGCGGATTAGACGCATTAGAGTATTTATTATTTAATACAAAAACAGAGCACAGCTGCTCAACTACTAATGCAATTTTAAGCACTTGGCTAGACAAGTCGGATCAACAACGCATGAGCCTGCGATGTGATTTCGCCAGCGAAGTCGCCAAAGACTTACATAATAACGCCAGCACTTTAGTGTCGCAGTGGAGTGGTGATAACGGTTACGGCGCATTGCTAAAACAGGCTGGTGAACAAGACAGTAAATTCGCCAGTGCTCATGAAGGTATTAATGCGGTAAGTGACGCCCTATTCTACCTAGATAAAATTACTAAAGACGCAAAATTGGCCAAACCTCTTGGATTTTCACCAGATAAATGTAGTAGTGATTGTTCCGAATTTGTTGAATCTCCTTATAGCGTTCATGCATTGCCTAACCTGATTAATAACCTAAGAGCATTTCGCCTGCTGTTTAACGGCGAAGGCAGCGATCCATTAAACACCCTTGGTTTTGATGACTACTTAGTTGATGTTGATGATAAAGCAACCGCAATCAAGATGTTGGCTGATACTGATGCCGCTATTGCCGCCTTAGAAAATATTGGTCAGTCATTAGCCGCTGCCCTAAAAGAAGATGCCAGCAACGCCGAAGCCGCTCACGGCGAGGTTAAGAATATCACCGACCAACTAAAAACTGATTTCATTAATTCATTGGCACTTAAATTGCCAAAAACAGCCGCCGGCGATAACGACTAATTAAGGGTCTACGTATGAAAAGAATATTAATAAGCTCGCTTGTCGCAGCATTGTTGATTAGCCCAGCCTTGGCTGATGATAAAAAAACATCGACGATTGCAGCAAACAAATCGAGCGAAGTATCAACTAATACAAAAAGTAACATTAACGACAAATTATTAGAACGCATTCAAATTATTGGTCACAGCGACGGTTTACGCACCATCGGTGGTTCAGCGACCTTTTTAGATGAAAGTGAATTAGACAAGCTAGATTACGATGATATCAATCGTATATTAGCCAGCGTGCCCGGCGTAAATATTCGCCAAGAAGATGGTTACGGACTGCGCCCAAACATTGGTTTTCGCGGTGCGACACCAGAGCGTAGTAAGAAAATAGCCTTAATGGAAGATGGTATTTTAATCGCGCCAGCACCTTATTCAGCCGCTGCTGCTTATTATTTCCCATTGGTCAGTCGCATGAGCGGTATCGAAGTATTTAAAGGGCCTGCGTCAATTAAATATGGACCTAATACGGTAGCGGGCGCATTGAACATGATCACCCGCTCGGTGCCGAACGAAAGCTCTGGCGCGGTTGATTTTGCCGCTGGCAGTGAAGGTTACAATAAATACCATGTGCATTATGGCAATACACTCGACAAGTTTGGCTTTTTAATTGAAGCGGTAAAACTCGACGCAGACGGCTTCAAAGAGCTTGATAACGGCGGCAATACTGGCTTTGACAAAAAATCATTAATGGTAAAGCTAAATTATAATTTGTCTGGAAAAGGCTTTGATCAATTAATTGAATTGAAATTAGGTTATGACAACGAAGTCTCTAACGAGAGCTACCTTGGTTTAACCGATGGTGACTTTGCTAAAAACCCAAATCGCCGTTACAGCGCCTCACAATTAGATTTAATGGATTGGCAACATAGCAACACCATGCTAACCCACCTATTTGAGACGGCTAACTATTCTGTCACTACGCGCCTTTATCGCAATGACTTTAAGCGTTCATGGAACAAACTCAATGGCTTTAATCATGATATTGCATTAGAAGACATCATTGCTAAACCCTTTGGGCCAATTAACCCTAATTTTATGGAAGTGATCACCGGTCAACGTGATTCAGAGCAAGACTACGAAACCTTAGTGTTAGGCGACAATGCGCGTGAATATTTCTCGCATGGCCTGCAAAGTGATTTCAACGCTAACGTCGATTTTTTTGGATTAAGTCATAAACTTGAAATAGGCATTCGTTATCATGTCGACGAGATAATCCGTCGCCATACGATTGATTATTACAATATGACCGCGGGAACGCTGGTTAAAAGAGATGACAATGCACCGCAAAAAAAGACGTTTAATAGCGAAAAAACATCCGCGCTATCTCTTTATTTTCAAGACAGTATTAGTTTAGGTGACTTAACGTTAACCGCAGGATTACGCGGTGAGATGATCGAAGCACGTTATCAAGATACTTTTAATACAAATGACTGGTTAGAGAAAAATAGCCAAATTTGGTTACCAGGTTTTAGTGCTTTCTATCAAGTAGACGAGCAACTTGGTTTTCTATTTGGCATTAATAAAGGTTATGTACCAACCAGTCCGCGCCAAGACCCAATCATTAAAGCCGAAGAAAGCATTAACTATGAGTTAGGCTTACGCTTTAATGACACCGTAACAAATGGCGAATTAGTAGCCTTTTTCAATGACTTTAGTAACCTTAAAGAGAGCTGCACCTTTTCGGCCTCGGCAAAATGTCGTGTGATAGACACTGAATACAACGCGGGTGAAGTCGATATTTACGGCATAGAAGCAAATGTTCGCCATACCTTTAACTTGACTGACAATATCGATATGCCGGTAAGTGTAGTCTACACCTATAGTAAATCTGAATTCAAAGAGTCATTTGATTCTGACTTCCCTTTGTGGGGCGAAATAACCGCGGGGGATGAAGTGCCGTATTTGGCAAAAAATCAGCTGACGGTGATCTTAGAGCTAGCATCTAGTGCATGGCGGGCGTCTTTGCTTACTAAATATATCGGCGCGATGAAAGAAACCTCTGGCAGCGGTGACAGCATCAATTTCGTTGGTGTTAGCACGGCGCCATTAACCATTGTAGATTTCTCTACCAGTGTTGATTTAGGTGACGGCGATGATGGCAGTATCTATATTAAAGTCGACAATGTTTTTGACAAGGTCGAAATCGTAAGTCATCGACCATATGGTGCACGTCCTAGCAAACCTCGCACCTTTGTCATTGGTTTCAAAAGAGCATTCTAAAATAAAACAGGGTAAACTAAGCCGCTCTATTTAGTTTACCCTGTGCTTAAAATTAGCATTATATTATGTTTGAAATATTCATCACAACATTGCAAACGACCTTTAGTGATAGCTTGGCATATTTAATTAACGCCAATCAACGCATTTATTGGCTCTACCTATTAAGCGCATTACCACTTGCCTTTATTGCTTTTTGGCAACTAAAAAAACATTCTTCCTTACCCGCTACAGGCTTCTTTAGCTATGTGTTCGACAACAAAATATGGTGGCATGCGTCGGCTAAACAAGATTATCTGATATTTTTTATTAATCGATTATTAAAAACATTGGCCATTATTCCAGTGTTATTTGTGATGGCGCCAATAGCCATCGCTTTTTCAGATCTCCTAGAAAAAATGTTTGGTCAACTTGCATTTATTAATGGTTCAACGTTAATGGTTACCCTTAGCTTTACAACTATATTATTTGTCTTTGATGATTTCAGCCGATTTCTGTTACATTACTTGCTCCACAAAATTCCTTTCTTTTGGGAGTTTCACAAGGTGCATCACTCGGCAAAAGTACTAACGCCGATGACCATATATCGCTCTCATCCCGTTGAAAGCTTTCTCTATGCATCACGTATGGCGCTAACTCAAGGCATGGCTGTTGGACTAAGTTATTATTTGTTTGGCCCGCGTTTAGCAATGATCGATATTATTGGCGCCAATTTATTCGTGTTTATTTTTAATTTTTGTGGTGCCAATCTTCGTCACTCACATGTTTGGCTTAGTTGGGGAGATAAACTAGAGAATATTTTTATTAGCCCTGCACAACATCAAATTCATCACTCAAATAATTATCAGCATTTCGATTGTAATTTTGGCTCAGCATTAGCAGTTTGGGACAAAATGTTTGGCTGCCTGATCAAAGCTTCACAAATTCCATCGCCACAAAGCCTGCAGTTTGGTATCAGTAAAACAAACAACGAACATTTAACGGTCTTAGAAATCTATGCCATGCCATTTGTTTTAAGTGCAAAAGTACTGCTCACTTCTTTTATTAGCGTTTTCAAAAAACTAATAAAAGTTTCGATAACCGTCATCGAAAAAACGTACAAAAAATAAGCTAACGTAAGCATTGTTATTCTAGATCAAGATTATTTATGACATAACGTGGGATGTTAGGACAATTGCCCTAATTAACTAATCTCCCTTAGACTAAATGACAAACTCAAGCATTTATTTTTACTTTAATAAATAAGGATTGTTTTATGAATAAGTCATTGCGCGCCAAACTTGGCGTCGCGTTCGGTACCATTTTTTTAATATTGATCGCCGCAACACTTTATAACCTATATTACCTGTCAAAAAGTTCCGATATTCAAAATCGTGTTGTCAACCTGCGCTTAAAAACCGTAACCGCCAGTAAAGACATGAATAATGGCATCAATTATTCACTCGCGGCACTACGCGGATATATGATACTTGGTGATAATGCAGACAAAGCAGAAGCAATGAAAAAGCAGCGCAATGAAGCATGGGCTCAAATACAGCGCAGTTTAGATACATTCGACTCGTTATCACAACACTGGACAGTTGCTAGCAACATCACAATTTATAACAATTTAAAAAAAGTATTGAGCGAATTCGAAATCGCCCAACAACAAGTCGAAGATATTGCACAGCACACCGAAAACATTGCATCCTATCAATTATTGCTCGATGAAGCCGCGCCGCGTGCTAGTCAGATATTGTCGGCAATCACCAATATTATAAATATTGAAGCGTCATTACCCGCGACAGACGACCGTAAAATGTTGCTAAAATTACTGGCTGATTCACGAGGTTCATTTGCCATTGGTTTAGCTAATATTCGCGCCTATCTGCTGTCAGGCAAAGCAGAATTTAAAAACAACTTCGATAATAAGTGGGCGATAAATCAGCTAAGCTTTAACGCCATTGAACAAAATTATACGTATCTATTTAATCAGCAACAAAGTACACAATGGCAAAAATATAGCAGTATTAGGGCAGAGTTTGGCCCGTTACCCGCACAAATGTTTACCCTGCGCGGTGCAACAGACTGGAATAAGGCCAATTATATATTAGGCACAGAAGCTGCGCCACGTGCTAAGGCAGCACTCGATGATTTGCACCAAATGCAACGCTCACAAGAAAACTTACTAGCGAGTGACATCGTAGCCCTAGAAGATGCATCAACCATGCAACAATTAATTCTGGCATTGGGCGCAGTCGCTTCTTTAGTGATGTCTGTATTAATCGCGATGTGGTTTAGCAAAGATTTACTCAGTCGCTTAGATCCTATTCTTGAAAAGGCACAAGGCATTGCAAACAGCGACCTCAGCACGCCAATGCTCGAAGTGAAAGGCAAGGACGAATTAGCAACGTTAACCAAAG
>SPKZ01023476.1_pt1 | contig 10102 bp, 9 predicted proteins | sample 2456571 | NCBI WGS metagenome assembly SPKZ01 (sample SAMN11192286, study PRJNA482655) | marine metagenome | biome: ENVO:00000447; feature: ENVO:00000244|ENVO:00000211|ENVO:00000569|ENVO:00002023; material: ENVO:00002151; isolation source: ocean water from marine abyssalpelagic zone ...
AATTGAAAAAGTTATAAATGGGTAAAATGGAGGAACAATGGGTATACAAGAAATAATACAAAATTTATCTGAAATGAAAGAACAAAACGTATTAGAATTGAGGGCTACAAAAATATCAGATAATATAATATATCCTCATCTTTTTTTCTTAAAAATTAATGATAATAAATATTTAGCTTGTGATCAACTAATTGGTTTTATCTATGGAACTATTATTCCTGAGAATTATATGACAATAGAGAAAACTGCAACTATGATAAAAGGATATTTAAAATTAGGTTATAAAATTGTAGATATTTATGATCCTAATTTTCCTGAAAAAATAAGTTAAGTAAAAATTAAAATTAATAATATAATACAGATATAAAGTTATATGAAAAGAGCGATGATTCCCTACCATTAATAGAGGAAGTTAAAAGAGTAGAGAGTATTTATATTCTCTTTTTTTTTAAAGGAGAAAATATAAAATTAAAATTAATTACAATAGAAGACAAATATATTAATTATTAAAAAAAATTTTCTGAAAATGTAAAATATAATAAAAATTCTTTAAGACCTTATGTTGGAATTGTTTTAATTGTAAATAATTATAATTATTATGGATTTATGCTAATACAAAAAAAATAGAGAAAAAAGTGAAAAATTATATAAATTAATTACTGAAAAAGAAAATACAATCTTTCATAAAAGAGTAAACAATTTTAAACTCTTAGAAAAAAATTAAATGACTATGAGAATAAAAAGGAAAATATAATAAAAAAATCATGTATAAAATTAAAATTAACTAAGGAAGAAAGAGAATAACTAGAAAAAGATAAAATTAATTCTAATTATAAAAAGAGATGATATTTAATTTTTTGTTATAAAAAAATAGAAAAACTCTTTAAATAGAAGGTAAAAAATTCATAATTAAAGCAATTATTTAGAGTTAAAAAATTTAAAAAGCATTGAGATATAAAAAAAATAAATTGACAAATAGGGAGGGATATTGTTTTGAAAATATATGAAATTGATTTAAAAGTATATTTGTTAAAAGATATTTCAAAGGAAAGTGCTTTAGAAAAGATAGCAAATTTAATCGATCTCTCATTTTTAAAAAATGAGGATATGAAAGATTATCATAAATCTATCAAATTTAAAAACTATGTTTTTAATAGTTTTTATCCTTTAGAAAAATCAATTTATAAATCTAAAAATATATACACTATAAAATTAAGAGTTTTTGGGAATAATTTTAATAAATTTTTTAAAGAAGCGTTACCAGGATTAAGAAGTGATGATATTCAAATTCTTACAGCTAAAAGTACCTTAATAAATAAAAAACATATATTGGAAATTTATAGTATAACTCCAGCTGTATGCAAATTTGATAATGGATATTGGAAGGAGCATGAAACTTTTGAAGTATTTGAAAAAAGAATAAAAGAAAATACTATAAAAAAATATAATTTCTTTTTCAATACTAAACTAGATGAAAATTTTGATTTTATAAAAAAAATAGATTTTAAAAATAGAATTCCAATAGGAACAAAATATAAAAATGTAACTTTTTTAGGAGATAAATTACAAATTGAGCTTGAAGATAATGAATTTGCTCAAAAGTTAGGATGGATTATTTTTTCAACAGGTCTTTTAGAGCTTGGCGCTCGAGGATTTGGATATGTAAATGCAAAATTTATTTAATTTCAATAGATAGCGGGGGTGAAAAATGCTAAAAGATTGTATAGAGATTTTTAAAAAAAGTAGATCAGAGTATTTAAGTAAAAGTAATGAGCATAATAAAATAACTTTTATTACAGATGACTATCCTTTAAGTTATGGAAGCTACATTTTAGTTGATGATAAAACTGGAAAGATAAAAAAATATTTAGAAGTAAGAAAAGATAGTCCAAAAGACACAGAATATCGATATTTTGCTAATTTAGATTATTTGAGCTCTCTAATAGATATGAATAAACCAATTGATATGAAAAAAGTTATTCATTCTAACAATATTTATAGTTTTTTTATAAAAAAAGACTCCTTAGAAGACAAGCTAAAAAAGGAAAGAATTGATGATTATTATTCTAATCTTTTAAATCCAACCTTAAAATATAAAAATGCTAAAAAGAAGCTTGACTTGTATTTAGAGATTGAAAAAAGACTTGGTAAAATAAATGCTGCTGCTGTTGTTTATATTAAATCTTGGATTGAAGATAATATTCTTAATAAAAATATTGCTGATATTAATAGCAGATTAAAAGAAGATTTAGATATAGATGATAGCTTAAAAGCTGATAAAAGTTACTTAAAAATATTTTTTGATTTTCCTCTTGAGGATTTTGAAAAAGAGTGTGAAAAATACACTATTCCAAATATTTATAATAAAAATGACTTTAATGTAGAGATTGATAATGTTATCTATGGACTTCCTAATAACAATATAAATTTAAATTCAAAAAAAGTATTTTTAAAAAATATGTCTAGAAAAAATACCGAACCATATTTGATAGATAGTAGTGAAGTTCTTGAGCAGAAATACTTTTTTGATTACCTTATGAGGTTTTTAGGACGACGTGAAAATAATATATATTTAAGCTTCGAAGATGGAATAAATGGATATAAAGAGTTTCCTGAAAAATCTAAATCTGGGTATTTTTTAAGAGTTAATAAAGGAAAAAACGAGCCTGAAATTATAGATTTAGAACTTTTAAAAGGAAAAGAACTTAATATTAAAATAAATAATCGAGATCTGTTTAATCTCCCTTATAAAGGAGAAATTCCAGACTATTACAAAAATATAACTAATGAAAATATTCTTCAAAAATTAATTAATGATATTTTTTATGAAAACTGTTTAACTACAAATTATTTTAACTCTATTAAAGATATAAACTTGCCTAAATTTGTAGTTATATCTAAAGATTTGTTAGGGCAAAGTAAAAATATGTGGGAAGATTTATTTTTCAAAAAAAATGAAACTCTTTTAAAAGTAAATTTTGAAAAAGTAGGATTAAAAATTATTAAAAATACTATTCTTAATAATAAAACTATCAAACCATATGAATTTAAAGCTTGTGAACAATTTAGTCTATACATATCAATATGTAAATATATATTAAATAGGGAGGAAGATATGAAAGTTATAGCTGACAATATTTTTGATTCTTTAAGTGAAAAAATAAACTCTAATATAACCAAAGAGATAAATTCTGATGAAGAATATTTTATAGCTGTGGGACAGCTTGCTAAGTATTTTATATCTCTTAGTAAAAGTGCTGAGAAAAAACATTCTTTAATTAATCCTATTATTAATTGCAAAACTCCACAAAGATTAAAGGATGAACTTCAAAAGTTATTTAAAAAGTATAATTACAGAATAGATTTAAATAGCAAAAGATTTAATAATCTATATGGAATGATTTTAGCCTATGACTGTACTTCTAAGATTAATGAAAAATATTTAATGTTAGGCTATCTTTTTAATTCTTTAATATATTTTAAGGAGGAAAATTAACTATGAAAAAAAGAGTATATGGAATTATTGGAATCAAGTCAATTATGGCAAACTGGAATGCTGATTTTACAGGATATCCAAAAACAACATCAGATGGGTCTATTTTTGGAAGCGATAAAGCCTTAAAATATCCTATGAAAAAGATGTGGGAAAATGAGAATGAAAAGATTTTATATATAAAATCATATAAAATAGATAATGAAAAAGGCGAGACTAAATTAAGACCTCGTAGTTTAAAAGAAAGATATGAGCAAATATTTAATGCGGAGGATTTAAAAAAAGAAAAAAACATTGAAAATGTCCTAAAAAATCTATTTTTAGCAACTGATGTTAAAAATTTTGGAGCTACTTTTGCTGAAGAGGGAAAAAATTTAAGTATCACAGGAGCTGTACAAATTACTCAAGGATTTAATAAATATATTGATAGTATAGCAGAGGAACAATCAATTTTATCTCCATTTAGAAACTCTAAAAACTCTGATGATGATAATTCAACTTTAGGGAATAAAATTATAAGTAATGAAGCTCATTACGTTTATCATTTTGCTATAAATCCAAGAGCTTATGATGAATTTAAGGCAATGGGCGTAACTGAAGGTTACACTGAAGAAGACTATGCTAAATTCAAAAGGGTAGCTTTAGTATCTGCAACATCTTTTAATACAAACAGTAAAGTTGGATGTGAAAATGAACTTGCTGTATTTATAGAAACTGATGAAAATCAATATTTACCTGATTTAGGAAATTTAGTTGAATTTGAAAAAATAGATAATGACAAAAATAGATTTATTTTTAAATTTTCAGAACTTTTAAACTCGTTTAAAGAATCGATAAAGTCAATTGAGATTTATTATAATCCATATAATACTGAGATTGAAAGAACAATAGAAGGAGCAAAATATTATAATATATTTACTAGGGAAGAGGTGTAAAAATGAAAGCTTTAAAATTTAATTTAAGTGGACAAACAGCTTTCTTTAAAAAACCTGATGTTAATAGTTACGTTTATTTTACATATTCTAATATACATAAAGTTAGCCTCCTTGGTATTTTTGGAGCTATGTTAGGATTAGAGGGATACAATCAACAAAAACGAAAGATGAAACCTTCTGTATATCCAGAATTCTATGAAAACCTTAAAGATTTAAAGATTAGTATTGTTCCAAAAAATATTTCACTAACTAAAAAAATTCAAATTTTTAATAATAGTATTGGATATGCAAGCTTTGAAGAGGGGGGAAACCTTATTGTAAAAGAACAATGGCTTGAAAATCCTGAATGGGATATCTATATTTTACTAGATTATAACTCCAGTCTTTTAAAGACTTTAGAGGAACGATTATTAAAATATCACTTTACCTATATTCCCTATTTAGGAAAAAATGATCATATTGCTAATATAAAAGATGTTGAAATTTTAAATGTTGAAAATATTGAAGATGCTTGTGAAATACATAGCCTTATAGATAAAGATAGTGTAGAAACTATTAATCAGCCTCAAAGAGTAAGGGGAGAGTATTTTAAATATGAGGAAAGACTTCCATATAAATTAGAGGAAATTACAAATCAATATATCTATCAAAAATTTTTACATACTAACTTTAATTTAAAACTCCAATGTTTTAAAAATATATATAGATGCAATAATCTAAACCTTTTTTTCTTTTAAAAAAATTTAACCTTAACATTAGATGTAAATAAAGCTCAAAGGAGAGATAAATATGTTTAGTTTTGTTGATAACTTTGAAAAATTTTATGCTCATATTTCAAAAGAAAGAGTAGAACTTCTTAAAGATCATATTTATTTAACTGAAAAATATGTAAAAAAAATAATATATGAGAAAAACTTGGAGGAGGTAATCAATAATTTAGGACATAGTTTTTTTAAAAATAAAAAAGATTTTGACTTTTGGAAATATATGTTTTTTGACACTATTATTTTCCATGATATTGGAAAAATTAATGAAAATTTTCAAATTTTTAAGATGAAAAATAAAAACTTTAAAAAAAGGGAAAATTTTACAACAAATCATTCTCCACTATCAACTAAAATATATTTTGATTACTACATAGATAATGTTTTAGAATCTCATGAAGATATGTTAATTTTTCTTTTTCTTAATATGTATATAATATCAAAACATCATGGTTCTTTAGATGAGTTTATGATATTTTTAAACTCTTTTTTAGATTTATATGAAGATTTAAAAGATAAAAGAGATTCATTATTTAATCTTTTAAATCTAAGTGATACTAGTGAAAATGTTAGTCAAGTTATTAATTGGCTTCAAGATTCTTTAAAGTGTTTTGAGAAAAATGATTGGGATTTTTTAAATCTTTATATCTATGTAAAACTTCTATATTCACTTTTAGTATCTGCTGATTTTTACTCGACATCAGAATTTATGAATAAATCTCCTATAGAAGATATTGGACTCTTAAAAAATGTAAATACTTATTTAGATAATTTTAAAAATACAAAAGTTTTTGAAGGGATAAATAAATATAAAAACTTTAAAGAAAATAAAGAGGAAAATCCATTTAAAAATATTCCAATAAATGCATTAAGAAGCGAGCTTTTCTTAGAATCACAACATAATTTAGAAAAAAATTTAGATAGTAATATCTATTTTCTTGAAGCTCCTACTGGAAGTGGCAAAACTATTTGTTCAATTAATTTAGCTTTTAATCTATTAAAACAAAGTCAAAATTTAAATAAGCTTTTTTATATTTTTCCTTTCAATACCTTAGTTGAACAAACCGGAGAAAGTCTTAAAGATATTTTAGGAATTGAAACTTATAATAAAGATGTAAGTACTATTAATAGCATAACTCCTTTTTTTAAAGAAAGTGAGGATGAAGTAAAATTGGAATCTGGTGAGAAAATAGATTATGAGAAGTTTCTTTTAGATAGGCAATTTATACATTCACCAATAGTTTTAACAACTCATGTCAATTTTTTTAACTATCTTTTTGGTTTAGATAGAGAGTCTCATTTTCCACTATTTCAAATTGCAAATAGTATTGTTATTATAGATGAAATTCAAGCTTATAAAAATAATATTTGGAAGGAGATTGCAATCTTTTTAAATTGTTTTTCAAAAGTTTTAAATATTAAATTTATAATTATGTCTGCAACATTGCCTAAAATTGATGATTTAATAGATCATTCTTTAAATAAAACTATTTTTACTCCGTTGATTTCTAACATAAATAAATATTATCAAAATGAACTATTTTCTAAAAGAGTTGAAATTAATTATTCTTTTTTAGAGGATTTAAAAAAATATGATAAATCAAAAAAATTAAAACTATTAAAAGATAGTGTAATTAAAAATTATAATGAAAATAGAAAAATAGTTGTTGAATTTATTAAAAAGAAAACTGCATTTGAATTTTTTAAATTGTTATTAGATGAAAATATCAATTTAAATTTAGAGCTTCTAACTGGAGATGATAATAAAGCTGAAAGAAAAGAGATTATTTCAAAAATTAAAAGTGAAAATTCTCCTATTATTTTAATATCTACCCAAGTTATAGAAGCTGGTGTAGATATTGATATGGATGTGGGATATAAAAATATATCTATCTTAGATTCAGAAGAACAATTTTTAGGAAGAGTAAATAGATCTTGTAAAAAAAGTGGAAAAGTTTATTTTTTTGAAATCGACAAACCAAAAGATGTTTATAAAAATGATGTAAGAAGTGATTATGAGAACACTTTAAACTCAGATAAAATAAAAAAAATCTTAATAAATAAAGACTTTAAAGAGTATTATAATCAAATTATAGATTCTCTCAATAAAGAAGCTAAAAAAATGAATACTAAGAATATTGATAAGTTTAAAAAAGATTCTATATTTACCTTAAATTTTAAAAATATTTCTGAAAGATTAAAATTAATAGAAAAAAGAGAGGACGTCTCTATCTTTCTTAATAGAGAAATTGATATTGATAACAAAACTATCAAAGGTTACGAGGTATGGCATGAATATAAAGAGTTATTAGAAAATAAGACTATTTCCTACTCTGAAAAAAGAGTAAAATTATCAAATCTTATGGAAAAAATGGATTATTTTATCTATAAAGTCAAAACTTTAAATAAATCTTATTCTGATAATATAGGAAGTATTTTTTATATAGAAAATACAACAGAATATTTTATTGAATTTAATGGGAAAATGAAATTTAATCGAGAAAAATTTGAAGGCGAGAAATCTTTTATAGAATTTTTATGAAAGGAGTTATTATGAATAATATTACAGGAACAATTATAAACTATTATATCCATTGTAAAAGACAATGCTATTTCCATTATCACAGAATTAATCTTGAAGATGAAAGCAATCTTGTAAAAATTGGTAAAGCTCTTCATGAAAGACATAATACAGAAGAAATAGAAATTGATAATATTAAATTGGATAAAATTAAAGGTGAATTTGTTACTGAAATAAAAAAAAGTGATTCTGACTTTAATGCCAGTAGATTTCAACTATTATTTTATTTAAAAAAGCTTAAAGAAAAAGGGATTATAAAAAAAGGAAGACTTACTTTTTTAGAAAAAAATAAAATAGATAAAAAAAATCATGAAATCTTATTAGATTCTTCATCTGAAAAAGAACTTGAAGATATTATTTCTGAAATAAAAATTTTAGTTTCAAATTCAACTCCTCCTGCTATTGAAAATAATAATAAATGTAAAAAATGTGCTTATTATGCTTTCTGTTATATATAAAGATGGAGGTGAAAAATGGGAACAAAATACATATTATCAAAAGGAGAACTTTATAGACAAGATAACTCTTTAAATTTTAAAAATATCAATGGAAACAATTATATTCCAATTGAAGGAATAGAAGAAATTTATTGTTTAGATGAAGTTTCTTTTAATACAAAAGTTATTGATTTTTTAAGTAAAAATAATATTGTTCTTCATCTTTTTAATCACTATGAAGAATATAGTGGAACTTTTTATCCGCGTGAAAAGTATATGAGTGGAAAAGCTGTTATTAAACAAGTTGAAGCTTTTAATGATAAAAGAGAATTTATAGCTAAAGCAATTGTTTTAGGAATTGGAAATAATATTCATGAGGTATTATATCATTATTATCGTCATGGAAAAGAAGAGCTTAAAGAATTTTTAGATTGGTTGAAAGATGAGATGCCAAAAAAATTAGAAAATAATAGTAGTATTTCTGAAATTCTCTTAACAGAGGCAGATATTTGGTATCGTTTTTATAACTCTTTTTCGGTATTTCTTCGGAAAGATTTTATTTTTAATAAGAGAGTTAAAAGACCTCCTGATAATCCCTTAAATGCTCTTATTTCTTTTGGAAATACAATACTCTATACAAAAACAATGGGACAAATATATCAAACTCATCTTGATCAAAGAATCTCTTTTTTACATTCTCCACAAGAAAGACGATTCTCTTTAAGTTTAGATTTATCGGAAGTTTTTAAACCGGTTATAGTTTTTAAAACAATTTTTGATTGTGTAAATAATAGAAAATTAAGTGTTGAAAAGCATTTTGATAAAAACTTAAATTATTGTTTATTAAACGAAAGCGGGAAAAAGATTTTTTTAGAGGCTTTAGAATCAAAATTTAATAAAACTTTTAAGCATGCAACTTTACTCAGAAATGTTTCATATTTAAAAGCTATTAAATATGATGGATATAAATTATTAAAATGTATTTTGGAGGATTTTGAATTTAAACCATTTTCTTTAAAGGAGAAAAAATAAATGGGAAAAAATTATAATTATATTTTTTTATTTTATGATGTAGGAGAAAAAAGAGTAAATAAAGTTTTTAAAATTTGTAAAAAATACTTAAGTCACCACCAAAAATCGGTGTTTAGAGGAGCTATTACCCCTGCTAATATAATTAAAATTGAGAATGAACTTAATAAAGTAATCGATAAAAATTATGATTTTATTAATATAATAAAACTTTATGGGACCTATAATTTTGAAGAAAAAATCATAGGTATAAATAAAAAAGATAGTGAGTCTATATTTTTATAATTTTCCAAGTGAAAATAAAGAAGTCCCTTCAATTGAATAAAAAGAATATTTTTAACAAAGTATCCATTAGTTGGAAAAAATTAAAGAAATTACTTATTTATAGGCTACATTGACTTTTTTTATTTTTATAAACCTCTTTATTTACTTGCCTTTAACCTTAACATTAGATGTATTTAAATAGAAGTTTAACCCTTACGGTATATTCTTCTTCATTCTTTAACCTTAACATTAGATGTATTTAAATTAAGATTGTTTTAAACGTTTAGTTTTTCAACTTTCTTTAACCTTAACATTAGATGTATTTAAATAGAACAACAATTCTAAAAAATAGAGGTATTAAAAATCTTTAACCTTAACATTAGATGTATTTAAATGAAATAATTAAAATGGCAAATGAAAATGAGATTTCCTTTAACCTTAACATTAGATGTATTTAAATAACATTGGCAGAGAGTGTCCAATTGTACATATAGATCTTTAACCTTAACATTAGATGTATTTAAATAGAGTAATTTAGTTTAAAGATAAAAGAAAATTAGCTTTAACCTTAACATTAGATGTATTTAAATCGGGAGATA
>SPKZ01008761.1_pt1 | contig 10099 bp, 5 predicted proteins | sample 2456571 | NCBI WGS metagenome assembly SPKZ01 (sample SAMN11192286, study PRJNA482655) | marine metagenome | biome: ENVO:00000447; feature: ENVO:00000244|ENVO:00000211|ENVO:00000569|ENVO:00002023; material: ENVO:00002151; isolation source: ocean water from marine abyssalpelagic zone ...
ATTATTTGCCCCCAAATTCCGTCTTACAAACCACGACATCGAGCGCCGGAATGGTCATTTTATAGCTTCCTGGCGCGGTGGCATTTACGCGGCACTGCCCGAGCAAAGCAGAGAAGATCGACGCACGCCCATCCACCGCAACATTGATGTCTTGATCGCTTTCTTCGGCATTAATCGCCACCACAATTTCCGTCCCCGCATCATAGTCGATACGCGAAAAAGCAAAGACGCTGTCTTCGCGATGCGCCAGACGTGTAATCTGTTCACCACGACGGATGGCCGTTTCTCGCGTTCGGATATCCGCGAAGGATTTAATTGCCAGATAGAGCGGATGCTCTGTGTCGAAATTGCTTTCAGCGGTGGTGGCATCTGTCGCGATCAAGTCATTATCATTGTAAAGATCGGTTTGACTCGGGAACATGTTTTCGCGCGCCAACCGATCGCCACCATCCGAAACAAAGCCTTGCTCATCTCCATAGTAAATGGTGGGCACGCCGCGCGTGAAAAACATGAGCGCATTTGCTAAGCGTACGCGCGCAAACAGCTCCGCATCAGTCATATCAGGTTGGCTCTCGCGCAAGAAACCCGCGAAACGCCCCATATCGTGATTACCGAGGAAAGTTGGCAGCTGGCGCGCCGTTTCAGCACCATTCGCATAGATCACGTCGGCTCGGTACAATTCATCCATAAATAGGCCGGGCTTTTCGTCGACAATCAAACCTCGAGCGCTCGATTGAAATGCAAAATCCAAAACAGTTGGCAGCCCCGCACCCGTCGTAAAGCGCGCGAGGTGTTGAGGCTTTTGGCCGTCAACATAGACTTCGCCGAACATGTGGAAGTGATCGATCCCCAGACCCGCAGCGTGACCCAAAATCGCTGGCGCGAAGGCTTGCCAGAACTCGTCCCGAACATGCTTCGCCGTGTCGATCCGGAAACCATCCACATTGTAGGCGCTGATCCAGTCTTTGTAGATCTCGATCATTCCCTCCAGGACGCGGGGATGGGCCGTATTGAGATCATCGAGCCCAGCAAAATCGCCGTACAGAGAGTCCTCATCTACAAAGTCCGTATCACCGCGATTGTGATAGTAGATCGTGTCGTTCAGCCAGTTTGGAACTTTTAAGCCCTCAAACTGCTCAGGCACGAAAGGCGTGTACGCCCAAGTTGGCTCAGTCAGATTCGCAAAGTTCTCCTCGGTTTGGTGAACTCCGTCATCCCCCAAGAAGCCATCATTGATCGCGGCCCCATCACTCGCGCGGCGAGTCCATGGGTAGTCGCCGATATAGCGATACTCACACCGGAAGGTTGGACCGCCCGTCACCTCTGGATCATGACATTCTCGGTATCCAATAATGTCAGCGGTATGATTGGTTATGATGTCCATATAGACTTTCATGCCGCGGGCGTGCGCAGCATCCACAAAGGTTTTGAAGTCTTCGCGCGTCCCTATATGCGGGTCGACATTGGTAAAATCCGTAATCCAATATCCGTGATATCCGGAGGACTCTTTACCTTCTGGTCCCTGCACCGGGTTGTTCTCAAAGATTGGCGTCAGCCAAATGGCGGTCATCCCGAGACCTTGGATGTAATCCAATCGCCGCGTCAGCCCTTTGAGATCGCCGCCATGATAAAAGCCAAAATCCGTTGGGTCGAAACCATCCTTCAGGCGCCCACCCTCGATACCACCTCGATCGTTGGTTGGGTCACCGTTTTCAAAACGATCCGGCAGGACGAAATAAATAATCTCATCTTCGATCCGGCGATCCTCAACCGATGAAGACTTGATCTCGAAGGACACGGCAGGCTGAGTCGTCGATTCTTCACCAACAGCGCCCGCACAAGCCGAAAGAAACATCCCACATGCAAGCCCAAGTAGGCTCACTCCAAGCCTGGTTTGTCGCGACCGCATCGCATCCTCCTGAAGCCCTATTTTATAGGCATTATCCGTTTATTCGTGATATTGTTTTTCATTTTTTTGCAGTCCTGACAAGCGGCTTTATCCCGTATTTCGGGCTATTTATCATCCACTCACAAGATTATAGATTTACAGATTGCAATGATTTGCAATCTTGCTTTAAGCTCAACAAAAACTCGGAAAGACGATATGCGGAAGACACTCACAGTCAGCGCGGCAATCTTAGCTCTGAGCCTCACCGCTTGTATAATCGATGCCTCAGCGCCTCAGCATGCAGCCGCAGACAGCATACCCAATCAACGCATAGAAACCACCAGCCTCTCATCCCCCTCTGGCGATTTGAGCCTTAACCTCAACGCGCATAATGGCCAACTGGTTTGGCGTGCAGATTGGCGCGGTGACGAAATAATCTCTCCCTCAGCCCTCGGCCTCGTTTTCAAAACCGGACAAGACTTAAGCACAAATCTGAGCATCACCTCAGTTACAACCAATTCGGTCGATCAAACGTGGGAGCAACCCTGGGGTGAACGCCGGCTCGTCCGCGACCACCACAACGAACTCGCCGTCGAGATAGCACACGAAGATGGCTCGCCCGCCCTCACGTTCCGTGCGCGCATATACGATGACGGCCTTGGGTTCCGCTATGAAGTTCCAGACACTGGTAATCGCGAAATCACAGACGAACTGACTGAGTTTCGCATCGACCCTGCGGCGAAAACCTGGTGGATTCCGGCAGCGGGCTGGAACCGGTATGAGGAACTCTATCACGAGACAGAGTTACAAGCGGCTCCGAGAGCTCACACGCCGATAACGCTGGAATTGCCAGATGAAGGCCCTTTCTTATCCATCCACGAAGCAGCCCTCACCGACTATGCCGGCATGTGGCTAAATCAACGCCGAGCAGGAACCTTGGAGGCGGAACTCGCGCCCTGGTCCGATGGCACAAAGGTGAAAGTCAGCGGCGCCTTCAAGACGCCTTGGCGCACTCTTCAAGTGTCCGATACGGCCGCTGGCCTCGCGAACTCTGACCTCATCTTGAACCTCAATGAACCAAACGTGTTGGGCGATGTCTCCTGGGCCGAACCAAGCAAATATATCGGCATCTGGTGGTGTATGCACATAAATGAATGCACCTGGGGATCAGGCGAGACGCACGGCGCCACGACGGAGCGCACAAAAGCCTATATCGACTTTGCAGCCGAGCATGGATTTGACGGCGTACTGGTCGAGGGCTGGAACTTTGGGTGGGACGGCGATTGGTTTTCAAACGGTGAGATTTTTAGCTTCACCAAAGCCTATTCAGATTTCGATATCGAGGCCTTGGCGACTTACGCAAAAGAACGCGGCGTTTACCTGATCGGTCACCACGAAACCTCGGGCGCGATCACGAATTATGAAGAGCAAATGGCCGATGCCTACGCGCTCTATGAGTCGCTCGGCATTCCCGCGATTAAAACCGGCTATGTCGCCGATGGCGGTGAGATCACGCGCCGTGATGCGGACGGCAAAGTCTACAAAGAATGGCATGATGGCCAGTATGCCGTGAACCACCACTTACGCGCCCTACAACTGGCAGCGAAGCACAAGATTTCGATCAACGCCCACGAGCCCGTCAAAGATACTGGCCTGCGCAGAACCTATCCGAATGCGTTTTCACGAGAAGGCGCGCGCGGGCAAGAATACAATGCCTGGGGACAGCCGCCGAATGATCCTACCCACACAACCATCCTGCCTTTCACGCGCATGCTCTCCGGCCCCATGGACTTCACGCCGGGCATCTTTGATTTGAGCTTTGGAAAACCTGCGACAGAAGACCCGCGCGTTCAGACGACACTCGCAAAACAACTCGCGCTCTATGTCCTGCTGCACAGCCCAATTCAAATGGCCGCTGATCTACCGCGAAATTACGAGGCGCACCCGGAAGCGTTTGAATTTATCAAACAAGTGCCCGTCGATTGGAACGAGTCGATTATGCTCGATGGATACCCTGGCGCTTTCGCAGTTATGGCGCGCAAAGATCGAAACTCTGAAACCTGGTATATCGGTGCGGTCTCCGACGAAGAATCGAGAGAAATTGAAATCCCCCTCTCATTCCTCGAGGGAGACGCCTACACCGGCAAAGTCTATGCGGATGGAGACGGCGCGGATTGGCGCACAAACCCATACCCGCTAGACATTTCGACAAAGTCAGTCACCGGAGATGACACACTTTCGCTGAAGCTTGCCCCAGGCGGCGGCACCGCAATTGCGCTGACGCCCGTCAAGTAAACTCAGTCCAAAGGCTGATTGGCCGGGCGATCCGCATAACGCTCCTCAACGATCGCGTATCGATCCCAGACGGCGCCATCCATTTTGGACCGCAATAGTTTGATGTACTCCGCATGCGTCCAGGCGAGCGGTGTGGCTGAATTCGTGCCCTCGCCAAACTCATACCCAAACGGGTTTGGCCCAACGTTGTCCCAGACCTGTTCTGGCAGGCTCAACCCCTCATTCGCAAACGCCTCCATGCTCGAAGTAAGATTATCGATCCTACGCACCACCGCCTGAACCTCGGGATGCAGAGGCAGAAAATTAGCCTGCAGGCTTTGCAGTTCGCCAAACTCTAAATGCGCCCTCTCCCCTGAGAAGAACGGCCAAACTCGACCGCGCTGACCGGGCGTATTGCCACCATCAATCTCGTGATAGTTCGTACCGGCGTCCCCGTCTTCACCATAGCCGTCATTTCCGTATCGGCGCCAACCGAGACGGCCATCTTCGAACTCATACCGAACGCGAAGGTTATCCTCATGCGGTGCATCAAGGACGCGAAGCGATGCCTGAATGCTCGGCGCATTCCAGCTCCTGACGCCATAGCGGACCAGCTCCAAAAAGCCGCCATCAACAATCTGATCCTCGGGCAGTCCTGGACGACCATTATTGTCGCCAAGCAGCTCCTTGTCATTTGGGTCTTGGTTCTGCGTGATCCGCAGGAAGTACGCACCATCACCAAGATCACCATTCGTGGTAAACATCCAGGCCTCAAGATTGGCCTCAAGCCGGTCCGCCGTCTCAAGATAGGTTACGGCGTCCGCCGGATCACCGAACCGTTCCGCCAAATCAGCTGCCGTCACCAACCCGGAAATCACAGCCGCGACCGACGAAGGCGAATAGCCCTCTTGCTCCTCCCAACGCTCCTGCTGCGTATACCCAAGAAATGCCTCAAACTCCGTATTCCAGAGAATGTTTGGACGCCCACCATTTACCAGAAAGTCCGCCGCAGGCTTCAGCATCGAGCGGTAAGACTCAGCGACCTCGTCATCAGACAGAACGCCGTCTTTCCACAACTTCCACCCAAGCATGATCGGCATAGCCGTTTGATCCTGCTGAATCGCGACCCATTCTATCTCGCCGTCTACATGGGTTTTTTGCAGGAACCACCCGGTGACACCGGAATTTCCGGGCGTTTCATCGGTGACCTGCACCATTGGCAAATAGCGATAGGCTGCGCGTGCCGTTTCCTCATCCCCCATGGCCGAGAACGCAGAAGCGACCTGGAAAAAGTCTCGCGGCCAGACCGCTTTATATCCGGTTTGTGGTTGATCTGCCGGGGCCGTTTCTCCCCATGGATTGGACAAGGATGCGATCAATGCGCCCGCAAACGTCTTATCCTCCATAATCTTGAGGTTGATCGCAGACATATACGCTAGCGCGCCGCCATCGCCCGACTCAGCCGCCAATTCTGGCAAATGCTCAAGCCCCTGAAGGTAGGCCTGCCATTGCTCAGCGTATTTGGCGTAGGTGTCACCCGCTGACACATTCGCAGCTTCGACAGCAACCGTCTTGGCAGCGTCTGCAGTCGCGCCAAACCCTACGATGAGAGTCGAACTCAGCGGCAATGCCCCCGTCGCCGGCGCTTTCGTTTGAACAGCGCTTTCTTGATCAAAGTCGAACGCGATCACGCCTGCAACATTTCCGACCTCTAAAGCCTGTGAGTATGGCGTATCGAGATCGCCATCGCCGAGATCAACCAAGCCAGCGGACACACCGGCATAGCCGACCGAAACCTCTTCCGCAGCGCCGCTTGCAAGGCGCGCAAAAAGATGGGCATCGCCCTCGTGCGCATGCAGGCCACCATCGACAATTTGAGCGCGATCCCCGCTCCCAGTATTCGCCATGGCAGGGTCAATGTAAGCGAACAAACGGACGCCGTCTGGTAAGGCGCTAGAGAGCCCCGCATTGACCACAAGCGCATCTCGATCAGGATCCGTGAAAACTGTGACCGTCACAGATTGATCTAGGTTCGGATAGGTCAAGACGATGCTTGAGGCTGGCGCGACCGGCAGGCCATCACCATCAATCTGGATCTCGGTTGCGCTTGGCTCAACAATCCCCTCCGGCCCAACGAGAAGAAAACGGATCTCTCGAATCTGAGCCTCATGAATGAGCCCCCACATCACCTCAGTGATCCGGTCTTTCCCTAGCGAAAACCAAAGCTTTGAGATTGGTGCCGTGAAACTTGTTTCTGAGAACTGCCCTGCAGCATCATAGGCCTCGTAAGATGTACCGATTGCAGTTTTTTCCGCATTAGACCAAGTCGCTGGAGCTCCAGGCGCTCCTGGTGCCGAAATCTCCACATCCGGCGCTGCTGCTTTTTCGCCCGCGCACGCCGCGAGAAGCGCAACCGCACTGACCCCCAAAACCGATCTAATCAATGCCATGAGGCACCTCCCGCAAATTTTTGCAACTTTAGCACCATTGTTGCTAAGAGAAATCTTCCGGTCAACTAAGTTTTGTGCGTGAGAAAAATTGCCAAACCCATCAAACTAAGCTTTAAGGAAGACCATAAGATAGCGCTTTCAGAAAAGCACTACTGGGAGGAAAGACAGGAATGTTTGCTCGTGCCGCCACGATGATCGCGCTTTTGGGGCTAATGGCTTGCACACAGCTTCCACTTGGTTCGCAAAATTATGCAAACCAAAGCACGCAAAGCGCCTACGAGCCCAAGCCATATGTTCAAATTGAGCATCCAGATTGGGCGCGCGATGCCGTGATTTATCAGATCAATACCCGCCAGTTTACACCCGAAGGCACCTTCACCGCGGCGCAAACCCAACTGCCACGCCTGAAAGAGCTGGGCGTCGATATTCTTTGGCTCATGCCGATCCACCCAATAGGCGAGGTCAATCGGAAGGGCAGCCTCGGCAGCCCTTACGCCGTGAAAGACTATTTTGGAGTGAATCCTGAATTCGGAACCGAAGAGGATTTCCGTGATTTCGTCACCACCGCGCATCAGCTTGGCTTTAAAGTGATTTTGGACTGGGTCGCGAACCACACCGCCTGGGACAACCCGCTCGTTACGCAACATCCCGACTGGTATGAGACAGATTGGAAAGGCGAGTTTCACCCGACACCGTGGACAGATTGGGCCGACATCATTGACCTCAATTATGATCAACCTGAGCTGCGCGCCTATAAAACGCGCGCGCTTCGCTATTGGCTCGAGGAGTTTGATGTCGACGGTTATCGCGCCGACGTGGCGGGCTTCGTTCCGCTCGACTTTTGGGAGAATGTCCGCGCAGAGTTGAACACAATCAAACCCGTCTTCATGCTCGCGGAATGGCAACAACGCGACCTGCATAGAAACGCCTTTGACGCGACTTATGCCTGGCATTGGAAAGAGGCTGCCCAACGTATAGCAAAGGGGCAATCTGATGCGGGTGACCTGCGCGGATATCTGAGCGAACAAATCTCCACTTGGCCGCTCGATGCCTATCGTATGCTATACACGGAGAACCACGACCAAAATGCCTGGGATGGTTCAACCGGCGCGATTTACGGCGATGCTTATCACGCCATGCTGACGCTATCTTTTGTGACGGAGGGGATCCCGCTCATCCATAATGGTCAGGAAGTCGGCAACCAGAACCAGCTCGAATTCTTCGAACGCGATCCGATCGCATGGGGCGACTACTCTCATCCAGACGGTGCCTTGATCAAGAATTTGATCGCGATCAAGAAGGCGAATCCTGCTCTCCACAATGGCGCGGCAGGCGGCCGGATCATTCCTGTCTCAACGGACAATCAAAGCCAAGTGCTAAGCTTCACCAGAGAAAAAAATGGAAACCGCGTCATCGTCTTGTTCAACCTGTCATCGACGAGCGCCGCCTTTAAACTTACGGATGGCCCCGTGGCTGGAGACTGGGTTGATGCGCTGAGCGGCGCCCCCGAAACACTTGCTCTGGGCAGCGCAGGTACGCTCAAAGCTTGGCAAGGCAAAGTCCTAATTTCAAATAAGAATAAAATGTAGCGGAGGATCAAAATGGCAGTCACAGGAGATGCGGTGAGCGCGCAAGACTCAGTCCGAAAGCCTGAGCTTAATCTGTTTCAGATCGTCAACATGTCGTTTGGGTTCTTCGGAATTCAAATCGGGTTTGCGCTCCAGAATGGCAATGTAAGTCGGATCTTCCAAACGCTCGGCGCAGATATGAGCACACTGCCCCTACTCTGGCTTGCGGGCCCGATCACTGGCCTTATCATGCAGCCAATCGTAGGTTATTTCAGCGACAAGACTTGGGGGCCACTCGGGCGGCGTCGACCTTACTTTTTGATCGGTGCGATCCTCACCACACTCGCGCTATTCATTATGCCGAACTCACCCTGGCTTTGGGTTGCGGCGGGGACGCTCTGGATTCTGGATGCCAGCCTGAACATCACAATGGAACCGTTCCGGGCCTTTGTTGGAGACATGCTGCCCAGTAAACAGCGCCCGCTTGGTTATTCCATGCAGACCATTTTTATTGGCGCCGGCGCCGTACTCGCTTCGATTGCGCCATTTGTCTTCAACGCGCTCGGCGTTTCGAATGAAGCCGCTGACGGGGTGATCCCTGATAATGTGAAATGGTCGTTCTACATCGGCGGCGCTGCTCTGTTCATGGCGGTTATTTGGACCGTGTTCACAACCAAAGAGTACTCACCTGAAGAGCTGGAGGCCTTTGGCAAAGACGAAGACAACATCTTCGAACAGGAAGGCGGCGTCGAGAAAGATGAACGGCCCGTCGCGAGCTTCTTCTCGAAATGGGGTTTCATCATCGCGGCCATTGGTGCGGCCTTCACAGCGGCTGTCTATTTCGCGAATGGCGACCAGCAATTTTACATTCTCGGCGGCGGCCTGATCTTCTTGGGCGTTCTCTATTTGTGGAACAGCCAGCTGGTCAAAACGGACCGCAATGCGAGCAACTTCCTGTCGGATGTGTTGGGTGACCTGACCACGATGCCGAGCGTCATGAAGCGCCTTGCCTTCGTTCAGTTCTTCTCTTGGGTCGGTCTCTTCATCATGTGGATCTACACCACGCCTGCAGTCGCCCTACAGGCATGGGAAACCGCGGATGCAAGTTCGGCAGCGTATCAAGATGCGGGCGATTGGGTGGGAATCATGTTCGCCGTTCAAAACGGTGTTGCGGCAATATATGCTTTCGTCATCGCGGGCATCGCGCGCCGTGTGGGCACACGGAGCCTTCATGCCTTCAACCTCCTTGCGGGGGCCGCAGGCTTTGTTGGCTATCACCTGTTTGCATCACAGTATGGCTTGCTGATTCCGATGATCGGTCTCGGCATGGCCTGGGGCTCTATTCTGGCTTTGCCCTATGCGATCCTCGCAGACGCGCTGCCGGTCCGCAAAATGGGCATCTATATGGGCATCTTCAATTTCTTCATCGTGCTGCCGCAAATTTTGGTCGGTGGCACCATGGGCCCGATCTTGAGATCGCTTGAAACGAGCATCGCACCGGCAGTTGGCGGGGTGCCGCTTCTCGCTGTTCTGTTTGGCGCCGTGAGCTTCTGTCTCGCTGCGTTTGCGATGACATTTGTGCGCGTCGAGCGGGGCTAGACCGCTCGCCGGATGCCCTATCGGTTCTGCCGGTTATCTATGAGGTCTTGAACGACTTCTGGATCGGCGAGCGTGGACGTGTCGCCGAGATTGTCGAAGCTATTCTCGGCGATCTTACGCAGGATGCGGCGCATGATTTTGCCGGACCGCGTTTTTGGAAGCCCAGTGGCAAACTGGATCAGATCCGGGCTAGCGATCGGACCGATCTCGGTCCGCACATGCTGGACGAGGCTCTTTTTTAGCTCCTCGCTCGGCTCTGTGCCCGCGACCGGGGTAACGTAAGCATAAATACCTTGGCCTTTGATTTCATGCGGATAACC
>SPKZ01017939.1_pt1 | contig 10098 bp, 8 predicted proteins | sample 2456571 | NCBI WGS metagenome assembly SPKZ01 (sample SAMN11192286, study PRJNA482655) | marine metagenome | biome: ENVO:00000447; feature: ENVO:00000244|ENVO:00000211|ENVO:00000569|ENVO:00002023; material: ENVO:00002151; isolation source: ocean water from marine abyssalpelagic zone ...
CTGCATCGGCATGTGAAAGTAGTTCTGACAGCAAAGAATCAGGTTTTGCTACGGCTAAACCTATCGATGCTCCCATGGTCATCGTTTGTCCCAGCCATTGAAATGGATGCTGTTCAATAAGTGATACCAAATTTCTAGCCATTAACTTAGCTTGTTCTAAGCCATTAATATCATCAAGCCAAAAAACAAATTCATCCCCGCCTACACGCGCTAAGGTGCAGTTTTCTTGGATGCAGAGAGTGTCCATCTTGCGGGTTAAGTCGACCAATAATTGATCGCCGACTGAGTGACCACATAAATCATTGACCAGCTTAAACCTGTCGAGATCTATGTATGCCATAATGCCACCATCATTGCGGTTGTGCATAGCAACAGCAAGACCGCGTCGATTCAGGACTTTAGTTAGCGCATCATGCAAAGCTTTATGTTCAAGAGATCGACTAATTCGTAAATTGTTTCGGACGATCCAAATGCTTAATAGGACGCTTAACAATATGCTGCTGAGACCAAATATACCCAAGGTCAAAAATAAATTTAACTTGGCAGCATCTAGTTGTTCCAGTGAGTGTATTTTACGCTTTTCAGCAGAGTCAACAATCTCATCAATAGTTGACTCAATATCATAGATATATTTTTTGTAAACGGCCATGGCTTGAAGGGCATCGCGCTGTGTCATTAATTGGTTACTTAGCATATCTTTAGTAACGTTTGAAATGCCATTACTGTAAGTCTGAAAAGCCTCTGCCAGCCCCAATATAGAGTTAGCCTGTTTTACACCGCTTTTTTTTAGCTCTATCCCCATGATAACAAACTGCTTTTTTGTCTGTTCTAGTGATTTTCTCCAGCGCAGTTCTACACGCTTTAAATCAACCGGAGAATGACTGAATAGTAGGATATCTTTTTCTAATTTACGCAAATTGATAAGCATACTTTTCAGAGTCAGAACTTCTACTTGTGTATCTGAAAATAGAACCAGAGATTCACTGACCTGAGTTGTAAGATGTTCAGTTTTCCAAGCGCCGAACAACCCCTGTAATAAAATTAGGGCGGTAATACTGAGCAGTGCTATCGCGGTGCTTTGACCTAAACGCTTTGATTCTATATAAAACAAATTTATCTCCTAACGCTGCCGATAAAACTACAGGGAATAACAAATATTAGAATATATTTTACGTAAAAATGAGCTGAAACTTATAAAATTTGTATATATGGCTCCGGCAGCAGATAACATTTAATTGTAATATTTAATTGTTAAAAGTTGCCAGTAAATATTTTATAAGTTAAACAATGTAAGTTTATCATGAACACTGTTTAAAAATCAGACATTGATTGTATTTATTTAAAACCTATTACTGTCTGATTTTAATATACTAAAATACGGATTAGAGTGTATTACCGGCGCTTAAAGCAAGGTGTCATGGCCAACTTTTAACGGCTTAGCTAAAGCGCAGTAGAGCGGTGTGTGCTGGTTAAAATTACGGTGAAATATCTTGCTAAACGGCTAGGGCCATATATAACTGGTGTGAGTTAAATTTTGTTGGTGATGCTCTATGCACAATTTGCTATTAGAAAAACAATTACAGTGGTGGTTCAAGCATGAACCTGACTTGCTCGATAAGTTGCAGCAAACGCTGCAACCACAATTTTCTGTGTTGCCTGAGTTATCGTTATTGTTGGGTGAGTGTTTAAAGTTTTTGTATTTGGCGGGCAATGTTGCCCCAAGTGATGTTGGTCGTGTTAAATATACGCCGAGTTTAATTGTTGATGAAACTTGGCATTGTCTTATTTTGTTTACTCGAAGTTATCATCAATTTTGTCATCTGTTTTATGGCGCTTATATTCACCATCACCCGGGTGGCGATGAGGCGACTAATCATACTCAGTTACAATTTACCCTCTATGCGCTGCAGTCGCAGTTTGGTAAGTTGGATAGCAACATTTGGCCTGCGCACGAGGTGCTTGATATTAGTGGTAATTGCAGCACTTGTGAAACTTAGACGGTAGGCAAGAAAAAGAAATAAAGGAATCATTATGTTATTTGAATCAAAAATTGATTTACATCTTCAGCGCGATAGCGAACTTGCACGTAAGCAACCAAGCAAGTTATTTGCAAAATTTCTATTTGCGCTAACCAGTGGTAATTATGGCGAGATGAAAGAGCAGCAGCTATTCACCGCCGTGGCCATTATGCAAGAGCTTAATAAGGTTATGCTCAAACAAGGCATCACTAACCTACAGCTACTAGAAGTTGACGACGTCATTTATTATGAAGATTTAGACAATAAAGATAACGATTTGGTCGACGGCATGATGAACATTTCGCTTAAGCGTGACCATATTACTAGCCCTGAATTCAAGCATATGGCGTTAACCTTGTCGCACCCTAAAGATGGTATTGAATATTTTATTGAGCTAGATATTTCACGCATTAATAAACCAGACACCGCGCCAATTAAGGTGAAGGTATATGGTTACATTGACGCCTTTAAGAAAGGCGACGATGAGTCAGAGCAGCAATTAACAGCTCGTTTGGGCAAGTATTTTGAATCACAAGCTACTTATGATGACATGGTGCGACGTTACCGCAGTCAGTTCGACAGTTTTGTTACAGGGCTTAATTTCGCCCTTAATACTCAGCTTAAAGTGAAGGAAGCGCCGCTGAAAACGCAAAGTGTTATTGTGCGCCCTAATGATAAATCACGCAGTTGGGGCGATGATTCACGCTTGCGCCGCCGTCATTACCGTCACGATTCTGGCAATAGCATGATGTATCCGTTGTTATGGATGTCGTTAATGCAAAGCAATTCCATTGCGGCGCATAATGTTACCGTTGAATCTGAAGCGGGTGAGCAATTAGGTGAGATAGATTCGGCCGACACCGCCAGTGAACCGTTATTTGACGAGAATATAGCCGTCGATGAAGCGCAATCAGCATCTGATTATAGCGATGCGGACAGTGACTTAGGAAGCTCTGGTGGAGAGGGCAGCAGCTGGCTTAGTGATTTTGGTGACTTTGGTGGCGATTCTGACGCTGGTGGCTCAAGTTGTTCATCGTGCAGCAGTTGCTCGTCTTGTTCCTCTTAATGATAAGTGATGTCGTATGAATAATATATACCAATCCGCATTAAAGATTGCCCATTTATGCTGGTTAAAACAGCTGAATACGTCGTTGCTCTCAATCCCAATAGTCAGCTATTACTCAATCGAGCGCCTAGTCTTCAGCAGTTTTACCTATGCATAACAAGATCACTCTTCAACGAGGGTCGGTATTAGATATTATGACCGACCGTTTGCATATTCGACCATTTACCAGCGATGACACTGATTTTGTTCTCAAGTCTTGTAACGAACCTGCGTTTATTGAAAGCATTGGTGATAAAAATATTAGAAATGAGCAAGATGCGTTAGCTTATCTAGAAGATGGCCCTATCAAAAGCTATTTAGATAATGGTTTTGGCCTTATGCTTATTACGCTCAAGTCGTCCAAGCAAGCTATTGGTTGTTGCGGCTTAATTAAACGAGACAATGTGCCCGACATTGATTTGGGTTATTCACTGCTCAAAGACTTTCATGGTGTGGGCTACGCTAGTGAAGCAACAACCGCTGTATTGGCGCACGCTAAACAAACGTTGAAGTTGAGAAAAGTGGTTGCTTATACGTCTTTTACCAATCAACCATCGATAATTGTATTAGAGAAACTGGGTTTTGTTTGCAATGGTGTGTTTGATTTACCTGGATATGATTCAAGCAGTAAATACTTTGAGTTAAAGCTATACCCGTAACCATTGGAAATGCGGGAATTTTTAAATGATATAAAACTCGATATACAAGGTGCGTGATTGAGCAATAGCTGGCTATTGTGATTGATCGCAACGCAGTAGATTGGTTTTTAGAGCGTTACAAAGCCTGCATCATCATTGATTATGGGTATATAACGATTCTATTGTTTTGAGGTAACGAGCATTCGTTACCCCAGTTTTCAGTCTCTATCATCTTTAATATCGATTACGTAAGCTTGGTACGTCAGTAAAATATTGCACGAATTCTACTTCGTAGCCGTCGGGGTCTAGGAAATAAACATTCTCTCGATAGTCATCTTCTTGGCCGTCTTTAGCCGTTGTAAATCCAGCGGCTGCTAAGCGTTTGATTACACCCTTAATGTCGTTGGTGACAAAAGCAAAATGCGCAAGCCCCACCTGATGCCCAGCCAGCTCTCTATTTTTTTCAACGCCATTATCTGCCAGCGCTAAATAATTATAATCATCACCAAAATGTAACCAGTTTCTTGCTTTGCCATGCCACTCATTTTCGCAACCACCGCGCACTGTCCATTGGGGGAATGCTGCACGATAAAATGTTAATGAATTATCTAGGTTACTGACCACTAAATTTATATGTTCAAGCTGAATCATCATCGCCTCTCTTACTATAACTTTTTGTAACTTACATATTAAATTAGCATAATGAACGTATAAGTAAAGTAAATTGTTTACATTCATGATTGGGATAAAGAGTGATGCTTCATCTTGATGCAGATCAATAAATTATTCCTTTATCAAAGTAATACTATTTTATGGTGTTACGATTGTGGCCACCACTTTCGCAGTGCTAAAACGCTTCGCTGCACATTGTTAAAACCTGGACACTATGGACAATAACTCTTTATACGGTGCAATCGAGCGCCGTGTGGTCACTTGCTCTCCACATACCTCATTGCGGGCAGCAATAGTGCTGATGCAACAGCAGCAGTGTCGTTACGTCATTGTCATTGCCAATGGGGTGGCGCAAGGAATTTGGGCTGAACAAGACACATTGAAAATTGGTCATGTGCGTTCAGCGGCGTTTGATGCTTCTATGAGTGATGTCATGAACCTGTCGGTTGATTCGGTCAACGTAGCGTTGTCGTCTAAACAAGCGGCATTTCAATTAAGCGCTGCAGCATTGCAATATTTAGTGGTGTTCGATGATGTTAATAACGTGATTGGCATTGTTACTCAAAAGGCGCTAGCGACGCAGCAGGGTAGTGAATGGTTTTCTAGCCTGACTCAAGTGAAGAGTGTATTGCCACAGCACCAAGCACCGTTGATTGATGCTAATGAAACGCTGCAACATGCTATTTATTTAATGAAGCATCATCACTGTGAATTACTAGTAGTCACCATGGCAGACAAGCCTTCAGGCTTGCTTAGTCAGCGCGATGTGGTTAATTTGATGTTGACTCGCTCACAAGATTCAAAGGTGATAAGTTTTATCGGCAAGTCACTCATTACTGTGCCTCATGATACGTGCTTATTGTCGGTACGCACTTTTATGGAGCAGCTGAACATTCGACATATCGCGGTGAATGAATCTGACGAATATCTTGGCATCGTGTCGATGGACGACCTTATCAATAATATGGAAAAAAGCTACGTCAATCGTTTACGTGATGCGCTAGCTGACTCTCATGCAAGTCTGCAAGAAAACAAGCAAAGCTTGCAAATGGCCAATGCCCTTATTGAGGCCTCAGTTGACGGCATTATGGTGACTTGTGAAAAAGGGATTATTCATTCGGTAAATACCGCCTTTACCCAGCTTACGGGCTATGAAAAGGAAGATGTGGTAGGCAAGTTTGCCAAAATCCTTAATTCTGGACGACAAAGTAAATCGTTTTATCAAGAGATGTGGCAATCCATTATGGCAGTGGGACGCTGGCAAGGCGAAATATGGAACCGACGTAAAAATGGTGAGACTTATCCTGAATGGCTAACCATCACTAAGATTCAAGATCCAGCGAGTGATAGCACGATGTATGCGGGTATTTTTAGCGATATTACCGATCGAAAGAAATCAGAATTATTGATTAAGAATCTCGCTTATTACGATCCGCTAACCAAGCTGCCTAATAGACAATTATTGTTTGATCGCTTAGATACAGCCTTGGTCAATGCCCACAAAAAACAATGTTTGATGGCGGTTTTGTTTATCGACCTTGACCACTTTAAGCGCATTAATGACTCGTTGGGGCATAGTGTTGGCGACAAAGTACTTTGCGAAGTATCGCAACGAATTGCGCAGTGCATTTCTGAAACCGATACCCTGGCGCGAATAGGCGGCGATGAATTTGTGATTTTATTACACGAAGTTGCTGATCAAGATGACGTTTACCGAGTCGCACAACAAGTGGTTGAAAGTCTTAATTCACCGTTACAAATTTGTGAGCGAGAATTATTTTTAACGACCAGTGTGGGCTGCTCTATTTACCCGCAAGACGGACAAAGCAGAGAAGAGTTATTAAAAAATTCAGATACCGCAATGTATCGAGCAAAAAGTAATGGCCGAAATCGTTTTTGTTTCTATTCAGCAGAAATGAACGAGCAGTCTAAAATGAAGTTGGCGTTAGAGAATCGGTTGCACAGCGCGGTTGAAAACGGTGAGCTATTTTTAGAGTATCAACCAAAAGTCGATACCCATAGTCATAAAATAGTGGCTGTAGAGGCATTGGTTCGTTGGCAAGATAAGGTCTTAGGCCGTGTGGCCCCTGATTTATTTATTGGGGTGGCAGAAGATATAGGGCTGATTAGCGAGATAGGACGCTGGGTTTTAAAAGAAGCGATGATGCAAGGGCAACGTTGGTTAGAGCAAGGCATGATACCGCTGAAAATCGCGGTTAATGCGTCGGTTAAACAATTTACCAACCAAGACTTTGTACAGCAAATAAGAGATCTGCTTGAGGAAACGGGCTTAAACCCACATCAACTTGATATTGAAGTGACGGAAAGCAACGTGACCGACGATTTAGATTTTATGTTCAATTGCCTGAAAGAGATTAGAGAGCTCGGCATCGGTGTGTCAATGGATGACTTTGGCACTGGGTACTCTAGCTTAAGCATGTTAACAAAAATGCCACTGGATCAGCTTAAAATTGACCGCGCGTTTATTGATGGCATCCCAGATAAAAAAGAGTGTCGGGAGTTGGTATCCACCATTATTGTAATGGCACATAATCTAGGGTTAACTGTTGTTGCAGAAGGGGTGGAAACTACTGAGCAGTTAATGTTTTTAAAAGATCATAAATGCGAGCAAGTTCAAGGCTATCTATTTAGCAAACCCGTCAGCGCTGACGCGATTTTTGACATGGTAAATGCTGAACTTGCTACCACAACTATACTCGAAGAGCTAGTCACCTAAGCGGTGGAGGAGCGATCCAACTCTGTGTTTTTTACGGAATCTCTTTCTTTGGTCTCGCTTAACCAACGCTGTAAATTAGGTAAGTTGTCTGGCACTTTTAGTTTCAATACACGCATGAAATTGATGATTGAAAAGAGGGTAATGTCAGCTATCGAGAAGCGATTACTCGCTAGGTACTTATTCTCGCTAAGTTGCTTGTCTAACATTGGCAGGGCAGCAAGATAGCGTTGCTTTGATTCTTCACCCCATTGGGGCACAACGTTTTCACGGTCTTCATAGATACCACTTAAGTTTCGAAACGCTTGCAGTGCTGGCATCATTATTTGGAATTCAACAATACGGTGCCACATTTCAATTTCTGCGACTTCTAGTGGGGTATCGCCAAAGAGCGATGTTGCTTGGCCACTGATGCTTTCTAAATAACGACATATCGCAACAGACTCGCCAATGCAGGTGCCATCTTTAAGTTCTAATAATGGGATTAATCCGTTGACGGCCTTGTCTTTGAATTGTTGTTTGATGTTTTCACCACCACGAATATCAACGTTGATACGTTCAACCTGCAAATCAATCTCTGCCAAAAATACACTCACGCGTCGTGCGTTAGGTGCCATGGCATACTCATAAAGTTTCATTGTTGTCCTCCTTGTTATCCATCAATTAAGATACTCTTTATAGCGGACAATTAATAGCCATTTATTCAATGTGTTATGAAAGGACGTCACAAAAAAATGTAAAAAAATAGCACCTACAGGTGCTATTAATTTATTAAGATTTTGGTGCGCAGTAATGCAGCTAGTATTCGTTTTGACTACTAAAAATGATCAAGTCATTGTGCAATTGGTATTACGCGTGGCTAGCTAGTCTTAACCAGGCGTAACGTTGTTGCTCGAACGCTTGCTTGAGTTCTTGGATTTGCTGCTTTAACGCCAACTTGTCGTAATCTTTGTGTAGCTTGCGTTTTTTGTCTTCAAAAAACTTCTTCTTTAGTGCGTAGAATTCGTTTAACTGACGTAGTAGTTGGTCATATTCAGCGTGAAGTTTTGAAATTAACTCTTCTGCATTGTGGTGCACTGTTAAACGTTGAGTACTGCGCTTTAGTACCATCGCAAGTTTTGCTTGTTCAATTTTTACTTGTGGCGTTTTTCGTAACTTACTGGTTAAGCCAACCCATGACAGTGACTTTATTAGCCATTTTGTTGGATCATAGTGATACCATTTAATGCCGTTACGATAGTCCATCTCAAAAATGTGATGGAAATTATGATAACCCTCACCATGAGTGAAAATCGCTAATATGGCGTTATCTTTGGCGGTGTTTTTGTCGGTGTAAGGTTGGCTGCCCCACATATGTGCCCACGAATTAATGAAAAAGGTAAAGTGATGGCTCAGTACTAAGCGAGTAATGCCTACTGCGATGAAACTTGCCAGCATTTCGCCACTAATTAAACCAATAAGTGCAGCAAAGCCAAAGTTGGTGACTAGGGATAGCAAGATATAATGTTTGTGTTGCCACATCACGATAGGATCTTTTTGTAAGTCACGACAGTTGCTATAGTCGTCGTAAACCTCGTAATTGTAGTGACGTAACATCCAGCCGATATGTGCGAACCAAAAACCACGTTTTGCGCTGTAAGGGTCGCGATCGTTCTCGTCGACAAACTTGTGGTGAATGCGATGGTCGCTTGACCAGTGCAATGCAGAGTTTTGCATGGCAAATGCACCGCCAATGGCGTATATTAGACGCACACTCCAGTGAGCCTGATAAGTCTTGTGCGACCACAAACGGTGATAACCCGCAGTAATAGACAAACCACAGAAGAACACACCGGCAACAGCAGCGAGAATGACAAACATGTCGAAGCCAAAGGTAATTTCATACCACGGTACAAGAGTCACCATCGCCAAAAAAGTACCGGCGAATAAAATGACATTGAACCAAATCAGGGGTGGTTTACGCATAGGGCATCCTAAAATTCACATTGAGCGTACAAGTGTAAGCTAAAGTGCGTAGCATCTGCAAGTATCATTGCTAATTATCAAATATTTATTTTTATTTTGTGCATTGCATTGTACCAAATCTTCTGTTGTTTTAATCTTACGCTTATTGCAGAATAATTTATTGATGGTGAAATTAATGGGCATTAGAGCTCAACAAAAGGAAAAGACGAGGCGCTCGTTAATCGACGCGGCGTTTCATCAGCTTTCGGCGGAGCACGGTTTTTCGAATTTAAGTTTACGTGAAGTTGCTCGCGAAGCAGGCATTGCCCCCACTTCTTTTTATCGTCACTTTAAAGACATGAATGAATTGGGGCTGACCATGGTTGACGAAGGCGGGCTGATGCTGCGCCAATTGATGCGAAAAGCTCGGCAACGTATTAATCGTGGCGGCAGCAGCGTTATTCGAATTTCGACCGAAACGTTCATGGAGTTTGTGGAGTCGAATCCCAATGTATTTCGTTTATTATTGCAAGAACGCTCGGGTAATTCTGCCGCGTTCAGAAAAGCAGTGAATCGAGAAATTAAGCATTTCGTTGAAGAATTAACAGATTATTTAACCCACCATACTGATTTAGATAGATCATTGGCTACAATTCAAAGTGAAGCTATGTTAATTATAGTGTTCAGTGCAGGTGCCGAAGCGCTTGATATGGAATTAGAAGCTCGTACTCATTTGGCCAAACGCGTTATCTTGCAGTTAACGATGATCGCAAGTGGCGCGCATTATTTATCGAATCACGAACCGGAGATGTAACTCATGTTGTCAATTTCAATGGAAGATAAAAAAGTTCTCGTTTTTTCTTTTATCGCAGGGACTAGCGCAAATGCAACCTTAGGGGGTTTAACGCTGGTTGAAGTGGCCTTTTCTGTTTTTCCACTGCTGTGTTGTGCTTTGGCATTTTATTGCATGTTACAGCAATATAAGGA
>SPKZ01022623.1_pt1 | contig 10097 bp, 9 predicted proteins | sample 2456571 | NCBI WGS metagenome assembly SPKZ01 (sample SAMN11192286, study PRJNA482655) | marine metagenome | biome: ENVO:00000447; feature: ENVO:00000244|ENVO:00000211|ENVO:00000569|ENVO:00002023; material: ENVO:00002151; isolation source: ocean water from marine abyssalpelagic zone ...
AGCTTGCTTCTGGCATATTCATAATAAAATCTACCTATACAGCGTGTTTGTATATAGAGTTTAGACCAATCCTGAGAATAATGCATAGGCATGTTATTTTAAATGGTTAGTGACATATTCTACATGATAGTGCTTAAAATCTCGATAGTTAGATTGATTAAAACTAATTTTTACCGTCATTATTTCAACAGGAGTCACCCGTTTCTCTCGCTTTTTTTTATCTCATCACTTACAATTTATCTATTTTCCCTATCAGGAATAAATAGTATATAAAAATCATCGACATTATAAAAAGTATCAATTAAATTACACGTCTATGCCGTTAATTCAGGTACTTGGAAAATGCCGATAAGATAGACGTTTAGTCGATATAAAACAGTTTCGAGGAACAAATAATTCGTTATTTTTGAATTGTATTTTCTTTATAAAATAAATAGTTAAGTTTATTAGAAGACTCAGATATTTTAATGGTGAAACTTACTTAATTGGGTTGTACTTTTTTATGTTAAATATTGGTAGTGTTAATGATGTATAAAATTTTATTAATTGGTCCCTTGCCTATTTCAGGTGATGTGGTTGGTGGTGCTAAAGTAGCATTTAAACACTTAGTAAGCTTGTTATCTCCTGAAGCTGATTTGGAAGTGTTTAATATATCTCGTCCGTTGCTGAAACAAAATAAGTTAAAACGAATATATTTAAATTTAACAATGTTAATTTCGTTATCTTTATATTTATTTAAAAATGGACGGAAATTTGATTTAGTGCTGTTGAATATATCAGCAACCGCATTGTTGACTTGTGGGACAGTGATATGGTTTATCAGCAAAATTGTTGGTTTTAAAGTTGTTTTACGAGTATTTGGTGGTAATTTAGATCGTCAGCTAGATGCAAAACCAAAAATAGCGAGAAAGTTAATTTCTTTAACTTCTCTAAAGTTTAATCAGGTTTTACTTGAAACCCAAGGGCTAGTTGATAAGTATGAACGTTTAGGTAATGTTGCTTGGTATCCGAATACAAGAAAATTTAGTCGCAGTAAAGACTTCATCAAAGAGCCATGTCGGCATTTTATATTTTTGGGGCACTTAAGAATTGATAAAGGAATAGAACATATAGTAGAAGCTGCTCAGTTCCTAGATAACGATATAACTATTACATTATGTGGTTCCCCAATACCAAATTATTCAATTGTTCTTACAGATCTTCCTAATAACATTAAGGTGATTCAGCCTATTTCACCTTCTGAAGTCAATGAATTTTTGGAACAATTCGATGCGATGTTATTTCCTAGTTATTATGAGGGTGAAGGTTATCCAGGGGCAGTAATAGAAGCATTACAATGTGGATTGCCTGTAATAGCAACCCGTTGGCGGGCCATTCCTGAGGTTGTTCAGGATGATGAAAATGGTATTTTAATTGAACCTAAAAGCACGGAAGATCTAGTGAAGGCTATAAAACGCATTTCAAGTGATAATAATTTATTTTGGCGATTGCAGGAAGGTGCATTAAATAGGGGTAAGATATTTAGTGATAATAGTGCTCTTGAGAGAATAAACAGTATTATCGAATATGTTTGTGCTAATAAGGCTAAAAATTAATGTGCGGAATAGTAGGTTTAATTTCCAAATATTTTATTAATGAACAGTCAAATGTCTTGGCTAAAATGTTGCAAAAAATCTTGGACCAGAAGTGTTAGTATTATGAAGAGACTCTTTATCGTTGGTGTTGGCCGTTCAGGCACTTCGCTTTTACAAAGTATGATGGCTGCACACTCTAAAATTGTCATGATGCCAGAAACCAGTTTTGTCAGAAGATATCTTGTCACTTCTTTATTAAGTATAAAGTCTAAGGCAACAACTTATAATTTTGGTGAAGATACTTATTTGCACCGATGGCAAAAAGATGGTGCTATTGACTTGAATCAACATGATGCAATAACAGCGGATAAAATTTTAACAACCTATCAAGACGTGGTTACTGCATATGCTGATAGCTGTCAGCATATGCCGATTTATGTTGCTGAGAAAGATCCTAAAATGATCGAAATATTACCTTTTATGAGTGATATATTTGATGATTTTAAGATTATTCATATCATTAGGGATCCCAGAGATGTGGTGCTGTCTAAAAATAAAGCAAGCTGGTCAAAAGGTCAGTCTTTATTAAAGAAGATCATTGCCAATCATGCGCAAATGAATATTGTTGGTAGGTTCCAATCATCAAACAAGCTAAAAATTCTCGAAGTTTATTATGAAAAATTGATCCAAAATCCTGAACAAGTGCTACTTGAGATCTGTCGTTTTTTAGATTTGGATTATGAACCTAACATGCAAAGCTTCCAGAAAGAGGCACAAAAACTAGTTGCCAATGATGAATTCAGTTGGAAAAAAGAAACTGTAGGTCCATTGCTATCAAATAATTGCAACAAGTGGAAAGAAGAAATGTCCGTATCGGTCAGTAGTTTGGTAGAAACCTGCTGTACTCGTAGTATGAAAAAAGGCCAATATGAAACGAGCATGGATAAAATAGGCTTGGTACAAAAAGTTAAAAACTGGTTAACTTATGCTTTGATCAAGGTCGTAAGTTCTATATATGTTATAAATGCAGTTTTCCTAAAAAAGGCAGTTAAAAAAAATGGCTAGTCTATCTGGAAGGATACTTTATGTAAGTTCTGAATTACAGCTGAAATCGATTGGTTATCAAATCCTAGTCAGTAAAGACAACGGACATAGTTGGGAAAGAAATGTATTGATTCCCAGCAATAAACGAAAATCGATTTTTTGTAAAAGTCGTTGGTTGCAAAGGTTATTAAGGCTTGGGGTTTATCAGGCTTTAAAATATGGTGATGAATTCATTGTTTTTGCAGATAAGTGTATTTATAAGCTTAATACTGACAGTTTAAAGTTGACTCTGTTAGGAAATATTAATGGTTCAAGACCATTGTATAGCTGCATCCATAACAATAATCTTTATTATGGTCAGTATTTTAGCAATGTTGATAGGGAAAGTGTCTCCATATATAAACTTGATTTAATATTAAACAGTTGGGATATTATTTTCCGGATAAAAGGTATTCGCCATATACATGGTATTTTTAATGATCCGTATTTTGACCGTATTTGGGTAACGACGGGAGACTTGGATCATGAATGTAAGATTCTTTATACGGATGATGAATTTAAAACGTTGAAGACATTTGTTGAGGGACACCAGAACTACCGGGCTATTTATTTGCATTTTGCAAAAGAAACGATTACCTATGGTACAGATGCTCCTGATGATCAAAATTATATTTATACTGTAAGTAGAGAAAGTGCTGGAATTATCTCAAAGGTACCTGTTGATGGGCCTATCTTTTTTGGTGGACTAGCAGGTAAAACAAGGATATTGACCACTGCCGTTGAACCCAGTAAATTCAATAAAACACCTTATGCAGAATTGTGGATTTCAAATAATGATCAGCCGTTTGAAAAAGTCATAAAATTGAAAAAAGATCTTTTGGCAAAAAAGCTGTTTCAATATGGTCAGATATGGTTACCTTCTGGTCCCGGTATTGATGGCTTAATTTTTTATTCGCCTTTAGCTGTTGAACAGGACAATGAAGTACGCTTAGTTAATTCGGGTACTTGAAACAACATATTATTGGAATTAATTGCCAAGATGAACATGAGATTTATTACGTATTATCATACTGTAAAACACCTTAAATTTTCCCAGATATATTATCGTATCATTAAGTGTTTTTTGAAGCCAAAACCAAAAAGCATTACTTCTCAAAGTGCTCCTTTAATTGGGGAATGGATTTGTTATTATTTGTATGAGCAAAAATTATTCGCAGATAATAATGTCAAATTTCTGAATAAACAAGGTGTTGTTGATTCAAAAAGTGATTGGAATACACCTTCAGAGGATAAACTCTGGCTTTATAACCTTCATTATTTTGATGATTTGTGTGCTATCGACTCTGATAAGCGCCGTGCTCTACAATTTGATTTTATAAACAAATGGATCATTGATAATCCGGCACCACTTGGTAATGGTTGGGAGCCGTACACAAGTTCATTACGAATTGTTAATTGGATCAAATCCTTCTTGTCAGGTATGACTCCAAATCAAATGATGTTAGATAGTTTAGCTCAACAAGTTGATTATTTATCACAAAATTTAGAGCGTCATATATTAGGTAATCACTATTTTTCTAATGGTAAGGCCCTTATTTTTGCAGGTTTATATTTTCAAGGGGAATATGCTGGTAAATGGTTTGAAATGGGGCTTGAAATATATAGCAAAGAGTTGGATGAGCAAATATTATCTGACGGTGGTAATTTCGAGTTAACGCCAATGTATCATACGATTATGTTGGTAGATTTACTCGACATACAAAATATTTTTAGGGTTTTTCCAGATAATGTAGATAATTCGATAGTGGATAAAACAAAAAAATATGCATTACGTATGTTTAAGTGGCTTAATGCTATGAGTCATAGTGATGGTGGAATTAGTTTTTTTAATGATAGTGTGTTTGGTATAGCACCTAAATTACCCCAAGTATTAGAGTATGCCCATCAAATTGGTATTAGTCCACCGTGTAATTTTACACCTTCAATTAATGAATTGTTGGTTAGTGATTTATCTAATACAGGGTTTGTTTCTGTAAAATCTTCTGATTTTACTTTGATTGCTGATCTTGGCGAAGTAGGGCCAAGTTACCAACCTGGGCACGCACATGCAGATACATTGTCTTTTGAACTTTCTTTATTTAATCAACGTATTTTTGTAAATTCTGGTATTTCTGAATATGGTTTAAGTAAAGAAAGGTTAAGACAACGCCAATCAGCCGCACATAACACAGTTGTTGTTAATGGACTTGATTCTTCTCAAGTATGGGGTGGCTTTCGGGTTGCCAAACGCGCCAATATACTTGAAAGAGATGTGAAGCAACTTGATGATGGTGCTGTTGTTTTTGGGGCATCACATAATGGTTTTAAGAAACAAGGCGTCAATTGTATTCATAATCGGACTTGGCAGGTTCAATCTAAAGGTATAATAATTAATGATAACTTGATCGGTAAATATAAAAATGCCTTCGGCTATTTACACTTGCACCCAGATGTTATTATAAGCTCTATTTCCAATAGAGAAATTAAACTAACAACTAGAGATTATTTTGTTATATTGAAAATTGTTGGTGCTGAAGTTACGGTTGAAAATAGCACTTGGCATCCAGAGTTCGGGATAACATTTTCAAATAAAAAACTGTGCTTTAAATTTAAAAGTAATAGCATGCGTATTGAGCTTGCCTGGGGTTTTATCTAAAACTTTATTTTGTGAATATTCGCTTTATTTTTTTTTCTTATACTATTATTGATGATTATCGAAAGTTAGAAACCTAATTTATTTTATGATTTATTCTCAGTCAAAATATTCGTCAAAAAGCACTATTTAAGACAAAAATACTATTGTTTTTAATGTGATTGTTATTGCTGTTAATTTGGATGAAGAACTGAGTCTTTATATGATAATTTTTCACCAGACGAAAATGGAATTTAAATACTTTTTCTGATATAGGATTAGTGGTTCGATTGGGAGTGATTTCTTTAGTTTGGAATTCAACTATAGAATTAATAGGTAAAAGTAATACCGAGCTTACATTGTCGGATAAATGTAGACAGTAATTGAATTTGAGATGTATAAATGAAAATATTTGTGACTGGAGCGACAGGATTTGTTGGAAAATATATTCTTGAAGCACTAGATTCGAGAGAACACCAGGTTTTAGCAGTAACAAGAAAAAAAGATGTTGTTAGTTATAAAAATGTAAAGTGGTTATTTTCTTCGCAGTTGGATAATAAACAATGGTTGAACGAAACTTTATTTGGTGTTGATGTTGTTATACATGCTGCGGCATATGCACATCAAACACGAGTTACAACCGAAGAAGATCGAAAAAAATTTATCACTGTTAATAAAGACTTAACGGAATCGATTTTTGAAGCCGCGAAACAACAAAAAGTTAAGCAATTTATTTTTATAAGTACTATAGGAGCGATAAAGAGTTTATCTAATAAATTGATCACCGAGAAAACACCTCCTGAGCCATCTAATGATTATGGTTTTAGTAAATATTTAGCAGAAGAAAGTTTAAAAAATTCAAGTCAACAGTGTTCGACCAAATTAACTATCATCAGACCGTGTCTTATGTACGGTAGCGGTAATCCCGGTAATATGGAAAGGCTGTCAAGTTTAATTGAAAAAGGATATCCGTTACCTTTTAAATCAATTAAGGCGAGGAGAAGTTTTTTGTATGTAAAAAATCTCGTAAGCTTCATTGAAAAAGCTCTTCTAAATCCTGCATCCTTTGGAGAAGACTTTATTTTGGCAGATGATGAAATATTAACACTGCCTGAAATAGTGGTTTTCATAGCTGCTGCTAAGGGCACTAGTGTTGGTTTAGTTTACTTTCCCGAATGGGGGTTAAAATTTCTGGGGAAGTTCGGTGATATACTCTCGAAATTGATGGATAGACCATTTCCTATTGATAGCTATAGTGTTACTAGGTTGATTGGATCGTTGCCCTGTTCAAATAAAAAGGCAAAAGAACTTCTAGATTGGCAACCTCCTTTTAAATTTAAGAAAGCAATTCAAGAAACATTTAATGATGTCTAAATCTACGATTAAAATTATAGTTCCACACTTTTTCCCTGAAGTAAATGCTTTAACCAATAGGTTGGCTTCATTTATACCTATGTTGTGTAAGGCGTGCGACGTAAAAATCGTATTTTTGTTAGAGCCAGGTAAAGAATTCGATCTTGTCGCAACTGAAAATGCATACGCGAATAATAATCTTGAATTTTATCCCGTTACTGCGCATGTTTATAACAAAAACGGCTTTTTTGCTCGAACTATCGGTGAGACGCGTAATAATATTAAATTATGGCGATCGGCAAGGAAAATAAATGCTGATGCTTTGTTTGTATCAGTACCACAACTGATGTTATTACCTACTTCAGGTGTGTTTTTAATGTTCGACAATACACCACGAAAAATTTTAGAGATTAGAGATTTAACTTGGGAATACCTATATTTAGGTGGAGGGTTATTTAGTGGTGCAGTAAAAAAAGTATTCGAGATTTTAGCTGTTTTTTCTATAAAAAGATTTGACGAAGTAGTTGCTTGTACTGAAGCACAAGCTCAATTTGTTAAAGATAATACAACTTGTCCAGTGACAGTGGTGAGAAATGGTATAGCTTATGATAAATTTAAGGAGTTAAGTTCGTTACCTAAAAAGACAAAAGACAAAACTATTACGATCTCGTATTTTGGAACCTTTGGTCACGCGCAAAATTTAATGGTATTTGTCAAAGCTGCCAAGCTATTGGCCGAAGTCAAAAATATTACTTTTGTACTTGCGGGCAGTGGTCCCGACACGGATAAACTTAAAGAATATGTTGCCTTGAATAAATTATCTAATATCAGGATATTGGACAAGATGTCCTGGTCTGATTTATTGGGACTATACAGTGAAACTGATATATTATATGCCCAATTAAAACCTGGTGATGGTTTTGAAAAAGCAGAACCGTCTAAACTTTTCGAGTTTTTCTCAACAGGCAAATTTGTTCTTTATGGTGGGACTGGCTTGGGAGATAAATTAGCGAGTTCTTTTAAAAATGTAACAGTTGTCTATCCAGACGATGAAGTATTATTGGCAAAACGTATTGAAGACATTACTAAAATGGATCTCGATGTTTGCGTTGAAGATCAAGTTAGAATAGAAAAATATTTTGTCCGTGAGAATATATTTAGCCATTATATCGAAAATGCGAGATTTAAATGAAACGAATTAATCTAATTATTGTTGCTCATCCCGATGATGAAATCCTTGGATTTGGTGCAACAGGTGCAAAATTAGTCAAGCAGGGTGAAATCGTTCAGCCAATTATTTTATGTGGTAATGTCGATGTACGTCATAAAAGACCTAGTGATGATGAGTTATATTCCGACATGAAGGCTGCTAATTCATTACTTGGTTTTCATCTGCCTGTTCTTGGCGATTTTCCTAATATTAAAATGAATAATGTTGATCACTTATCCATTGTTCAGTTTATTGAAAAACAGATATTGGAATTTAAACCAACACGTATTTTTACACATCACCCCGCGGATTTAAATGATGATCATCAACAAATTGCCCGTGCTTGTATGGCGGCAAGTAGATATTATCAAAGACGTTCAGATATCCCTCCATTAAAATCACTAAGCTTTATGGAAATTCAATCTGCTACCGATTGGGGTTTTGAAGCAAGTGGTGATAGCTTTAAACCTAATCATTATGTAGAGGTGACAGAAGAAATTGAACTGAAGTTGCAAGCCTTAGCTTGTTATCGCAATGTTATGAGAGATTTTCCACATCCCAGAAGTGCGGAAGCGCTCAAAGGGCTTTCTGCATATAGAGGTGGGCAAAGTGGTCAAAAATATTCTGAAGCTTTTCAAACTGTATTTCAACAAGGTTTTTAATCGTGTTATATAAAAAAATGGGTAAAAGAGCGCTTGATTTATTTATAGTGTTTTGTGCGGTTTTTATTCTTTCCCCTTTAATGTTATTTATCGCTGTTTTGATTAAAATATTGGATCCTGGACCTATTATTTTTAAGCAACAACGAATTGGTAGAAATGGTAATAGTTTCTCTTTTTATAAATTTAGAAGTATGCCGGTGAATACGGGAGATTTGGCTTCTGATCAAGTGGGGCAAGTTAAGCTTACGTGGGTTGGCAAGGTTATTCGACGTACCAATATTGATGAATTACCACAACTTTTAAATATACTAAAAGGAGATATGAGTATTGTTGGTCCTCGCCCGCCTATAGGTAATCAAGTTGAGTTAATTAAAATTCGAGGAGCTAATGGTGCGCTGAAATTACGTCCGGGGTTAACTGGTTTAGCACAGGTTAATTCTTTTGATGGAATGACGGTGCCTGAAAAAGCTGCTTTTGATGGTCAATATGCCAGAAATATTTCATTAGTTGTTGATGTAAAAATTATATTAAATACGGTTTTGTATTTATTAAAACCACCACCAGTATATTAAGGTTATTAATTTGAAATTTGGATTTGTTACCTGTGTTCAACTTGGACTTTCGTGTATGGAAGCCATATATGAAATTGGAGGCGAGCTTGATCTAGTTATTACACTTGAAGACTCTCAAGCGGCAGATAAATCAGGTCGAGTTTATTTGGATAAGTTTTGTAAAACAAAAAACATCCATTTATTTAAATCTTCTCACATAAACAATGAGGTATGTGAAAAAATAATTAAAGAATACAAGATAGATTGGTTGTTTATAATCGGCTGGTCTCAAATAGCAAAACCGCACATTTTAAATGCGCCAGTTAACGGTACGCTTGGCATACATCCAACTTTGCTTCCACAAGGGAGAGGTAGAGCCCCAATACCTTGGGCTATTATTAAAGGTTTAAGGGAAACAGGAGTAACACTATTTAAGTTAGATGAAGGTGTAGATACGGGAGATATTGTTGAGCAGTTAATTATTCCTCTTTCTGATTCAATTACGGCGACAGAATTATATGACCAAGTAAATTTGTCCCAAACTAATTTGATACAAAATACATTCTTAAAACTTAAAAACAATAGCGTTAAGTTAAAAGTACAGGACAATTCAAAAGCAACAGAATGGCCTGGAAGAACACCGGAGGATGGTGAAATTGATCTCAGTGGTAGTGTTTATGATGCTGAAAAGCTTATTCGAGCAGTAACAAAACCTTATCCTGGTGCTTTTGTTATTCTTGATAATAAAGAATTTAAAATATGGTCAGCACGATTTGTACAAGAGAAATCAAGTGGATTTGTTTTAGAATTTCACGATGGAATTCTTGAATGTCTGGAATGGGAATGAAAACCTATATTTGTTGGTTTAATGAATAATCTTTCTGAAATTAATCCATACAATTTGTAGGATTATTTTGGATATTAAAATAAATTTTGAGGAATTAAATTGAAAATCGGAATTATTGTAGGTACCCGTCCTGAAATAATTAAAATGGCACCTGTAATACGCGAGTGTCAGAAAAGAAATGTCCC
>SPKZ01017023.1_pt1 | contig 10096 bp, 7 predicted proteins | sample 2456571 | NCBI WGS metagenome assembly SPKZ01 (sample SAMN11192286, study PRJNA482655) | marine metagenome | biome: ENVO:00000447; feature: ENVO:00000244|ENVO:00000211|ENVO:00000569|ENVO:00002023; material: ENVO:00002151; isolation source: ocean water from marine abyssalpelagic zone ...
ATAAATAACAAAAACTTCGGATAAGTCAGAATTTACTGCTGCGTTCCACAAATCACTCTTATAATGAGTAGGTTCAAGTTCTATCGCGAGAATACGGCACGGTAACTTACTTAATGGTCTCTTTTTCACGATTTATTGTCCTTGTAATTAATGGTCCGAATACAAGATAGCGGCAGCAGTATTAACGAATAAAGAACCATTTTATTTGGGCTGAACATGGCACCATTCTGAACTGCAAGAGCCATAAGTGTTAAACAAACTAATATCCGTATTTTAATTGATCGTGACAAATAAATAGACGTATATAATATAAATATAAAATAACACAAACCTCCTAAGCCAGAAATTGCAATGAGATAAATCAATCCATTATGAATACCAACTTTTGGTATCGTCGATTCATCTATAATACCAAACATATAATTTTCAATTCCAAACACCAAAACAAGTCCAAACCTTTGACTTAGGCTTGAGCTATCTTGAATTGTAGAAATACGATGATATAAAGTGTCGTAACTATAAATCCCGATTATCAATATAATAAACAGCCATATAAAAATCATTACAGCTTTAGAAGAAAAAAGTTTATTTAACAGTTCCCCCCTTAAACCGAGAGTCGCTAAAATAAAAGCATAAATTATGGAGCTGAGTGAGTGCAAAGATATAAGGCCAAATATTGCAATTATTATAACTATACTAAATCGATATTCAGTGTTTCCTAATACATTCTTTGATGATAAAATCCTGCTGGTTATACAATGGCTTACACCGCAGGACAACAATACAATAGCTAGAAAGCTTGATTCCCCGTAAAACAGATCAATCCTAGGCTGTGTCCCACTAAGAATCCTGTATTGTAAATCATTTTCTAATACATCAATTGATGCGAAATTTGTAATTAAAGAGCTATTTTGTAATAAGAAATAATAACTATCTAAACCCGGGATAAGGGATAGTTCGTTTATTATTATCAAGGATATTAATACCACTATAATTAAGGATGTTGTCCGCTGTAATATTACTAATATCAAATCAACATTTTTAAATCTGAAATTTGAAAAGAGAAGGAGCATTAAAGCATAACTTACAATTCCAGTAGTAGTCAAAATAATATTTCCGCTATTTCTACTAACTACCGACGAAAAATAACTACTTTTTATGATTAAGAATATACTAAAAATAATTATTATTATAAATACAGAGCGGACATTGACTAAAACAGGACCTGAAACTGTTATCAATCCTGCTATTAGAAATAGTGCTAACACCTGAAATGATAAGTAATAACTAAAGCCAGATTGTAATAATACAATTGAGGTAACCAAGGATACCATGTACGCTAATAATATAATTTTCTTCATAATTTATACATAAAATCAGTAAAAAAGATCCGTCCTTGTTTATATTGAGGAAACAAATAATCGATTGATAAACAATGATACCATGTCTCTAGAAAAATTGATCACCCGACACGGCCTGATCTTTCAATTTCTTCAAAGCTTTATTATGGATTAACAACATACTTAATCGGCTCTCCATTAATAAATCCGTCTATTACATTAGTGTTGATAACAATATAGCAATAACTTTTCGAAATAACTATAAATCTAAAGGAGTTTGACCCTCTACCCATTAAGTAAAACATAACTATTTGTGTTTTCTCTAATTACCACTGCAGTTTCAATAAATAGTAAAAAATTAATTATAAGCGCACCTCCATTACATTACATGACATTTTTTATGTAATAAATAACAACCAATCAGACCAATATAATTCCGAAATCACCTTATTTACGATAATGCACTAGCCTAAGCCTCAACACTAATGAGAATAAGATCGAATGCTTTAGCGATATTCAAGCTTGTATCCATAATGCATGAATTACTTACGTAGTAAACAACTACAATGGCTCCAGATTTAGACGTGATTTCTTATTCGATATAAGATTCTACACTAAAACCGCGCCTTTTATTCGACAAAAACGATATTTGTCCCCAAAGTGAAAAAGTATCTGCAGTAGATAAGAATGTATATAAATGCATACAATTTTAATTCCTTTAATTTATCTCCTCAAGGATAGACATAACCTCTAAAACTGTAGTGCATGAATCGCCCAAAGGTATTTTCTTACATTCTGTTTCTCTTTTAATCCATTGGCCGCAAAGCTTAGTAAACACATCATTGCTAATCAGTTTGCCATTGCTTTGAACTATCAAAATATTTTCATGTACACACCCTTTAAACAAGGTTTTTTAAAAGGAATAGTTATCATTATGTGTCCAATGGAAAGTCATTTCAGGAGGGTTAAACTTAAAATTGAGCTTTGAATAAAGATTCAATACAGTAGTGTTTCGGGCTGATATTGTTGTCAGTATTGTCTTAACCTCTGACATTTGGTGATGCTCAATCATCGCCATCCATGCTTTAAAACCAAATCCTTTCCCTTGCCATAACGGGTTTACAGCAGTTAAATGCCAATATACTGTTTCATTGTGCTGTTCAATCAAAAAAAATGCAATAATATCCACATTATCACATACTTTTAACAGCACTTGATTTTTATATAAATGGCTATTTTCAATCCAATTTTTATAGCTTTCATTCCCTAATTCAGGGCCTAAAAAGGGATCCACATGGAATCTTTCACAACCAAATGCTCTTGATGCAATTTTAGAAATAGCAGGTATCTCATGTGCTTCAACCTTTGTTACTTTTAGCCCATGATGAATGACAGTACAGTTTTGTATATCTGACATTGTAGGATGAAGAACCATTTCTACGAAACGGAATCCATTTTTCTCAAGAAAATGTGATTCTCTAAGTTTATCATGGTCTAGCCTACACGATATCATCTTATAATTATTATAAAGTATCCATTGTTTAAATTTATTAAAGCCCTGTTGAGCTAAATAATAATCGGTGATTTTGATATTATTGATATCACCAACCGGTGCAGTAAGGATTTCGCTATCCCACTCCGAATTATTTAAGGTAAAAGATAAAGCATCGCTCTGATGTGTATAAGAAATCAATTTATGAACTCCAGTGTTTATTTTTGCTTTAACATTAACTTTATCATGTACCAATTAACAAACTATATAATTTCATAGTCCCTTGTATGAAAATAAAACTATGAATTAATAACAGTATTGCTAAATAAACATATCTACTTTCGTACGATGGCCTTTCTATTGTCAGCATTTATATGAATATTTTATAATTAACTCGGAAAATATATTCGCATTTAGTCTACCCTTTATACAACATCAAACAATTCTTATCAAAAAATAAGAAGAACTTAAGATCAGTTATAATCACAGTGTTTCTGCGGTACTATCAGCAATAAATGGAAGCTCAGTAACAGACTGCACAATATTATTAGTCGTATTTAAACCAAGCTAAATCACAAACCAATATAATTTCAGGCTTATTACACTAAATAGAGGAACATACGATTCGGGCTACTTATACGTATTAAAGCTTGTGCAATCATAACCGTAATAGGGTAACTTAAGACAAGAAAAAACTATACGGGTCCTGAATCAAAACAATATATATTACAAATATCTAGCTACAGCTAACTTTAACTAAAAGTCATGACTTAGCACTAATGCCACTTACACCTTACCCGACTAGTGTTGACCACTACAATAACTCATAATAGAAGTGACATAACCCTCAAATGTCAGGTTTGATTGAGATTTTCTTTTCTCTGAGATTAAATGATATTTATGGGTGATATATTCCATCAAAGCAACTCCTAGCGTTTCACTCTCAAAATTATGCAATACAGTTCCATTCTTATTATTTTCTATTAGATCGTTAGCAACACCTACAGGTGTGGATATAACATACTTATTTAAAGCGACACATTCATTTATCATTATTGGGCCTGCATCTTCAAGCGATGTAACAACAAACACATCTACCAGTTGATAGGTTTTTAAAAGTGTCTGTCTGTCAATATACCCAAGATATTCATGTTCTATTAAAGTCCCTACCTCAGAACTGCTAATGGTAGAGTCACCTATGGATATGACTCGTATTAGATCCTTCAAATTATGCAGTTTCGAGTTAAGATAAATTATTGCATCTATAAATAACTGACAACCTTTTCGCGGCTCAGCACTAGATCTAACAAGAATAGTTAACTTTTTATTACCTTTTTTATGCTCGGACAGTGAAGGTATTAATCGTTGAGAATATTCAAATTGTTCCTTCAAAGATACCGCTCCTAAAGGTAGGACCTCATTTTTCAAGCCCTTAACAACATCTGATTTTTCGGCATAAGCTTTCATAGTTGTTGAAGGATATAAAACGAGTGGATTTATCTTTGGGGCCAAAATTGCTCTTATTGATAATTCCTGTTTCACTCTTTTACGAATAAAACTTACATTAGTAGAGGGACAATTTACGCATGATTTACCATAAAAACGACACCCCCAAGCATAATGGCAGCCACCTGCTAAAAACCCTTCATCTAGACAAACGAATATTACTCTAGCATGGGGATGTTTTTTCTTTAAATGATAAATAGTTTGAAAGTCAACCAACCATGAGACCCAATAGAAAATTAACAGCTTTGGTTTAATGTTTTTTAAATAATCTTCTACGTGGTTAGCTTTAACTGGGCAATTATCAAGTCCAAACATCGCATACTTACTAGCAAGAACTCCAACATTATCTTGTAAAGACTTCCAGCGCCAGCGAGCCATCGAACCCAACTTTGAAAAAGGCTTAACTACAATACTATTTGGTATATCATTGGGTTCTCGAGTAATCAGTAAAGAAGCCACATCCAAGGACAGCATCGTTTCATGGATTGCTTTTGCATATAAACCTGCACCTCCAGATACCTCTGTAGAGAAATGTACAACCGTCAAACTGTTGTACCTAATTCTGTATATCTGGTAGTTATTTGCATTTCTTGGCTTCCATGAATAATGATGTAGGACAGTCTAGCAATCCGTTATGATCTGAATCTAACAATGTAGATTTCCAGTTTTCAATATTACTTTTTTGAGCACTCATGACCTCAACATCATCAAAACCTACTCGATAAAGCATGTCAGATAACAAAAATTTATCAAACATTGTATAATGAACTTCTCCTGACAATCTGAAGCCACCAACCAGGTATGAAGCAGGGACTAATTTTTTGTATATTTTAAGTATATTGACCTTTATTTGTTTTAGAATCGATACAACTAGACTAGATGCGAATTTATTTGGAAAAACCGAATTCAATTGAACCCCACTCCTTCCTAAGCGCTCATCCAGGTAGTCCTGAATTTCATTTGAAGAATTCGCGAGAAAAACACTCATTTCACCTCCAGTTTCATTTCTAGTTAGTTGATCCATTAACTCCAATCTAATCCATTCATATCGTAACTTTGATACTTTATTCAGAGGATCCTTTAATACATTTTCAAGATTTTTAAGGTATTCTTTCACCTGATTTTGAAAATCAGGGGTAACAACTCTAAGGATACCATTTGGTTTTAAAATCCGGAAACACTCCTCTAAAAATTTCTCAGCATCATCAAACGTCAAATGTTCTATAAACTGAGAATGATAAACAACATCAAAGCTATTATTTTCAAAAGGGAGAGGCTTAAGTAAATTAACTCTTAAAACCTCTTGAGAGCTCGGGTTGTGATCTGCATTTATCCAGCCCGATAAATTACAAAATTTTCCACCACATGCAAGATTAATTGCTGACCTTTGTTTTTTATTCATATCTGTTTTATATATCTTCGAATTTTTATTGGGAATACAACGCGATATCATAGCGTCTTCTCATTTATAATCTTAAAAACTTGTATCAAAGCATTATATCTTGCTCCCCTTAATAGCTCTAGTGTCATATTCTCATTACCACAATATTCATCATCACCAAAAGTAAAATCGTAAATTCCATATAAATAATTAGTAATATCGTTAATAATATCTTCTGGAGATAATCTAATGGCACTTTTAAGTTGGTTACATAAATCAGTTTCATTTTTAAAACTATTTATACATCCAATACTTGATAGCATATCCAATGGACTTTTCCCGAATGCAATAACAGGCTTTCCGCGAATTAACGATTCGACCAATACTGTGCCAGTTATACTTGCAACTGCAAGGGAATTCTCAATTAAAGAAAATGGTGCTTCATTTAAATTATCAAAATATATATTTGATGAAATACTCTGTATGGATCTATAAAAACCTTTAGACCTCCAATGAGGATCGAATGTTGCTTGAAATGTTGCTGGATGTTCTCTTATTACAAGACTGATTCCTAATGGCTCTAAAACTGAATACAGTGCCTGTATGGCAAAAAGCTGATTAACAAAAAGCTTCCCATCTGGCAATGTTGTTTGCTCTGGCTGATACTGAAGAAAGAACGAAACATACTTAAGCTTTTGTAGATATAACCTACTAGTAGTAATACTTTCGTAAAAACTTCTAGTAATATTACTCAAAACAAATTTCTTCCAGTTCCACCCGTTTACTTTTAATATGGCGAGTGATGATTTTAAAGGATTTTTATTAAAATCTCTCTTTTCATAAAATGGTTTACCTAACTTATAATCACCACTCTTTTCTATGATAAACCTTTTAACCGATTTTTCTAGGCCCTTATTGCCATTGCCTAGTTTGTGGCTATTCACATATCTTAAGGTACTTGGTGATTTTAAATACTCCTCAGATAAACCCTCACAATACATTCTCCAAACAAAAGGAGAAATAGTTAATGTATATGATTTAATACCAAGTGCCTTTGAAACTTTCTTGAAAATATAAATAGGCAGCATGTGTGGTTCATAACTAAAAATAATTACTTCAGGCCGCTGCGTTAAACAAGTTTCAATTGATAGTTTTATCAGTGAATAAATAACTTCATAACGTTTTATCTCGTTCCTATTTTTATCTTTTAAACCTTTTCTAAATCTCATCCATAATAAGGGGAGTAGTTTATCATCCATGATTTCCTCAATCAGGGAGATATAATTATAACCATTAGTTGAAGTGAATTGTAATTGGTTACAGTCTCCTGATATGTCCTCATCAAAGTCGATAAATAGTTTTTTAAAAAGGTCATTACTGTCAAGCTGAGATGCCTCAGGGTAAATATGGCTTGAAATAAATCGGATTGATGTATTTATAGCCAAGAGTTCATTAATTAAAGCCTTGTTTGCATTAGCCCCTAAGTAAAACATTGCAGTAATTTTATCTAATTCCATAATTCGAGTCATCTTTTTATCAAAAAAAATATATATCAACGCATTAGACTAGGAACCCCGCTGGATTCAAGTAATAAGTGCAACAAGCTGACAAGTAAAGGCTTAAACGGTGTTTGTCCGTTTAATATTTATCTTGGTTTAGAACTCAGTAGTAAAATCGCATCTTCAATTTCGTCATCGGTTAAACTCGCCATATTGAATATTTTAGGCCAAAATCTCCTCAATCTACCATTAGTATTTTCGTTTGTACATCTCTGCCAGATGGAATAAGGTTTAGCGAAATATATTTTATATTCCCATTTTTGGTGACGTATTAATGATCGGAAAGCTCACCACTATTGTCCAAAAGTGAGTGTTGTTCTATCACTGACTCGTTTGTGCATACTAATCATTAAGCTGCATACTTCATCCTTCGTTTTTGAAAAAAACCGCTTACAAAGGGTAAATCGTGTTCGTTGATTAACCAAGGTAACTAGGTTCGCATCTCAACCATGCACAGTATCAACCTCCAGATCGCCAATACGTGATCTCTCATCATCAACCTTAGGTCGTAGGGATAGTTCAACTCGATTAGGAATCAGCCTGACACCTGCGCCTTTGTTGCGTTTCTAACGCGTTTTACCATATCGGGGCAGATGCATATGCCAAAGACTGCAGTCTATTTCCCTCAATTCCACAATATATCAACTATGAGTCAGTGTATCATCTTGCTTACAATGAACTGGCATTCGCAAATGAATGGCTTCTAGCGACCAGCTGAAATGCAATAATTGACTAAGGATTTCTTCCGTTCTTTCTGCCCGTTTGCTGGCTTTGAAGGGTGTCGATTTTCTTTGTATTGATAGTTGTTGTGCTAACTTTGGATCGTAACCACCGTTGCTTTATTTCGATTTATCTCTCTAGAAATAGTGCTTAAAAGTACGCCATCATCTATAGCAATGTCCCTTAAACTGATTCCCGCTTTACGTAATCCTAAAGCATATCCTTGCTCTAGACTGACCTGTTGGTACTTTTATGGAGTCTATTCATCGTAGACTATAATTTATGTATGAGAATAATAATTATGCCTTCAGCTCAATCACTTATCAATTTTTAATCTGTTGCACTTATTCTACTACTCCAGCAAGTGAGTGGATAACCTTTAATTAGATGGCCAAATGCATTGCGCCACTTGACAACTTCACCGTCTCCAATACTCATTGCGCTTATGTGAATCGAATTCTAAAAGCCAAACTATCGAGAACTTCGAGTTTAGTTTTATCACTTACCAATGAATTGACTTGTAATAAGCCTACCCCGCACACAATTATTGGCTTTAAGCCATTCTTGAAAATGATTTTACCTACATCTCTATTTTCGATTTTTGCATCTTTTACTACCTCAGCATCAAAGATACGGAAACATTCACCATTAATATATGTGCTAGCCCCCATATATGGGAAGCCAACTGCATTTATAAATCTAACTAATGTAGAAGAATCTAGGCTCCAATCAATTAAATAATCGCCCTCATCTCGCCAAAGGCTATAGGTAGCCAAGTCTTCAACTTGGATTTGAGCCGATAAGCTATGGCCCTTATCGATAAGCTTAACTATCTTCAAAACAAGAGAACTATATGTTTCTGCAAGTTGCTCTATAACTGATTGAATTTTTATAGGATAATCTACTGATAATGACTCTTGGAAAATAATATCACCTTTATCGTATTCACTAGACGCAAATAACGCGGTAACACCTAGCTCTTCATCTCCATTTATTAGGGCAGAGACTATAGGGGAAAAACCTCGATATTTTGGCAGCAAGGAGTCATGAAATACCACTAACTTGCTTCTACTTTTAATTATCCAGCGCCACCCAATAGCTAATACGTATTCGCTGGAAATAGCTTTAACATCAGCTTTATCGAAAAAAGTCACCCCATGACTTGAACAAAGTGCTTTTATATCCAAATAATAATCATTCTGAACGTTAGGGTCTCGACTACCTATAACTTTATCAATTAGATATGAATGATTTGGTAATAAACCTTTCAGTACAGCAAGCCCTTTTTCTGTCATGCAGAATAACGTAATTAATCTGTTTTTCATGATTACCTGCAGTCTGTTATATTTGTATGTAGGATAGACTTAGCTTTCGTTTTTAACATTGACAACAAGCAGACAACTTGCCCCATACAACATCTTTTTACCCTCCCTTATCTGTTTAATTTCGGGAGAAAGTAATTTATTAACAATAACTATTGCCTAAGTCCTTTCAGTGATTTATGTGTTTCATCTTCAGACTTCGTGCCACCCATAAAATGATGTCGATTTTCATTACATTAAGATACAAGCTTTAGTCTTATGCGGAATTACATTAATTGACGCATTATATGGGTTAAGCTTAGATGACATTATTTTTAATTGTTATTTTGGCTGCGATTATAGGACGTCCATTTGTGAAATCAGGTATGCCATCAGGCACTAAATCATACTCAATCGCACATGAGTTACAGACTATTAAATTATTAAGACGGGTCAATTCTCCGAGACAAGTAGGACAACATAAGATGTCAAAAATATCGAATTGCTTTAATCTCTTTCTACGCTGTATTGAATATAAGAAATTTAATACACTCAAGCCAGATTTACGCCATCCTTTTTCATAACTCAAATAGCTTTCCTTGTCTTCACCAATATCACTTTCATTATTAATAGCCTCTATCCAATCACAAGACACATCAGGATTATTAATTTGAAAAGGAATTTTCTCATTCCAAAATAATCTCACATGAAATAAGTCTAGTCTTTCAAAGAACAAATGACTCCATTTTGAATCTCGATCAAGGAATTCAAGAACCCCAAGAAAACTATCCTCAACC
>SPKZ01016339.1_pt1 | contig 10085 bp, 8 predicted proteins | sample 2456571 | NCBI WGS metagenome assembly SPKZ01 (sample SAMN11192286, study PRJNA482655) | marine metagenome | biome: ENVO:00000447; feature: ENVO:00000244|ENVO:00000211|ENVO:00000569|ENVO:00002023; material: ENVO:00002151; isolation source: ocean water from marine abyssalpelagic zone ...
GGGAGGGCGAGGGCGAGGGCGAGGGCGAGGGCGAGGGCGAGGGCGAGGGCGAGGGCGAGGGCGAGGGCGAGGGAGCCGAATCGCAAGAGCGTGGTCTTGGTATCAGGAGTCTTTGCCGCGGTTGAAGAGCTTGACCGGTTTGGGCGTGGTTTCCGGGGGGACCTCAAGCGACGTGCCATTCGGGGAGCGTCAGGAACCCTTGCCGGTTTTTCTTTGAACTTTGCCAAGCTGTTCGGCAAATTTGTCCGGCATGACTGCACCCTTCAGGGTATCAATTGTTTTCCCGGAAGCACTCTGGAAGGAAATGTGGGGAATGAGGCTGACATTATTCTGGCTGACAACCGGGGCATTGTTCGGGTCATCAATATCAATATAAACCCAGACAAAATCATTGTGATAGCTTGCGACGGGAGCACTGGGATAGACGGCCTTCTTCATCTGCTGACAAGGTCCGCACCAAGTGGCTGAGAACACCACCACCATTGGTTTGTTCTCGGCTTTTGCAGCGGCGACAGCACGGTTGTAATCGTCATAGAAATTTGGAGCGGCAGTTGCTGATGCCATGCCCAGTGAGAGCAGCACAGCGCTGAAAGCGATCAGAGGTTTGGGGAGTTTCGGGAGGATTTTAGTCATTTTATTCGGGTTTACGTTACATCTGTTAGACGCTCCAAACTGGAAATGTTGGCAAAAAAATTCATTTTTTTCGCCAAGCTAAAAACCGCCAATTGCTTGAAACCACGCGACTACTGAATCCCACCAGGAATCCTTTTCCTCGTTGATGTGGAGGACCAGCATGGATTCATCGAAGCGGACATGAGAGGTGGGGGTGTTGTCCAGGTACCAGTTCATCAGGGTCTGGGGGCTCTCGTTCCGAAAGGTGTTATCCAAAGGCATGTTTTTCGGAGGGTGATTCTTCCACTTGGTGTCGGTGTCCCAGCCGACCTGGCTTGCCACGGCGATATAGCCGAGAAACTGAGTTTCATCGCGATCAGATCCGAGCGTGATGCGTGGGAGGGTAATATCGAATAGATCCTCCGGATCGGAGTGGTTGGGCATGTCAGGGAGTGCCGGGATTTCGAACTCGAGTATGGTGGTGTTAGGAATAAATACGAAGGTTGCTTTGTCCTTTGGGGCAGGAACATTCAAGGAGGCGAAATACATGTCATCGTCCTCTTCGTCGTAGTCCCAATCCCACTCGATGCCGTCTTCGGTGACGAGTCCGCAATGATCCTGGAGGTAATCGTTTGAGGAAGCTCTCACCACGAGTGAAGGGAGGAGAGGCGGTTTTGCTTCTGCGCGAATCTGGAAGATGTTCGCCCGTCTGGTGCTTCCGCTGTAGGGATCATGCTTCTTGAGCTGCTTCGCTTTCTGAGGCGGGACAGATTTGGCTGGCGTGAAATCACTGATGTAATTGTTTACCGAAGGATCGTCCTTGGTGGATCCGATCCACTGGATGCGAAGCCTGTCGCCGAATACGATCTGTTCTCCCAGCCTTGTTTGAATCTCCTGAGTCGATGCCTCACCGGTGAGGACGGTCGCTTTTACGGTCAGAGGAGTGTCGTGCCAGAGCAGGAGCGCTGCGTCGAGGCGGGTCCATTCGCCTTCTGTGTCGGATCGATCCTGTTCACCGAGACTTTCGAGATCGTAGGTGACCTTGGCACCAGTTCGCTGATCACCGGCCCGAACATCATTGAAGCGTACGTATTCGAAGTTTTTGGTTCGAAGTAGCAGGCTGAGTCGAGGTGTGTGGTAGTCAGACGGGGCAGGGAGGCTGAGTAAAGCTTCTGGCACTCCGAGCTCAGCGAGATCTTCGTCTGAAAGCACAGTTGAGCCGTCGGCAGTTCTGAAGGTGGGGCGCGGGCGCCAGTCTTCGTCATTCAACGGGTCATCTGGCTGCGGCACCCAGATCCCGTAGGCGATGAATTCAACTTCCTGGTCGTCGGCGAGTTCGTCGAGCCACGGATCCGGGGCGACTCCGGGATCGAGAATCTTTCTGTCTTCCCACTCCACGACAAAGGAATCGCCTTTGCCCTCCCACCGGTTTGGAATGTCCATCTCCTCGGCTGCGGGGCGTTGTTGTTCGACGTCGGTGGAGAAATCCTTGAACAGGCCGAGCCGGCTCTCAGTGTAGCCGTAGGCACTGCGCGACTCTGCCGGGGGACTGTGAAAGTCTTCGTGGTGGAGCAGCACCACCGTAATGAGGACGGCGCTGAGAACAGCGTAAATGCCAATTCCGATGCCTAAACAGCCGAGGGTCCTTTTACTCATCAATAGGATGAGGTTAGGGATTGTCAGGAAGAATTTAAAGTAGAGAGTTTCGCTCTTCGGTGGGACAATCTGTTTTGGCTCCGCTTTCCGTGTCAATTTCGACTCGGAGGCGAACATGCGAGCGAGGTGATCTCACTCCCATGCCCACGCCCTGGCAGCGGTAGAGGCGTCCAATAGGGTTGGATACTCGCGAATTCGGCAGCTACAAGATTCGCCACGGAAATTCCGCGAGACAGAAAATCGGTGAGACCGACTAACCTCTCGGATTAAAATCACTGGTTTCAGAAAGCTTCCTCCACAAGTCGAGCTCTTCTTCACTTGGCGAATCCGGAAACTCCACCGTGATCTCGACGTAGAGATCGCCGTAGCCGGAATTTCCTTTTGGCAGGCCCTTGCCTTTGAGGCGCATATGAGTGCCGGGCTGGGTGTTCGGCTTGATCGAGAGCTTCACGCTCCCGTGAGGCGTGGGGATCGTGACTGTGGTGCCGAGGACGGCTTCCCAAGGTGCCAGGACCAGTTCGTTGGTCAGGTCGGTGCCGGCGACGTTGTAGCTGGGGTGACGCTCCAGCCTGACTCGCATGTAGAGGTCGCCGTCGGGGCCGCCATTGACCCCGGGGTAACCGAGGCCGGCACAACGGATCATCTGGCCTTCGCCGATGCCCTTGGGGACCTTGACGCGAATCTTCGATTCTTTGGATGGGCCTCCTGAGGAAGTGGGGCGGGCGAGTCGGATCTCGCGAGTCGATCCCTCCATGATTTCCTCGATCCTGACAAGGAGGTCAGCTTCGATATCCTGTCCCGCCATGGGACGGTTGGAGCGGGCACGTTGTCCGCCACCAAACGCTCCAAACGGATCGCCGGAGGAGCGACCCCCGAACATGCTCTCGAAGAAGTCGCTGAATCCGGTGCTGCCGTCGAAGTGGAAATCGTAGGAGCCACCGCCGCCGCCATAGCCGCCACGCCCTCCTCCGCCGGGGAAGCCCTGACTTTGATCCCAGTTCGGTCCGAGCGTGTCGTACTTCTGACGTTTCTCGGGGTCGCCGAGTACCTCGTAGGCTTCGTTGACCTCTTTGAATTTTTCTTCGGCGTTGGCCTTGTCCTTGGCTACGTCAGGATGATACTTGCGGGCAAGTTTCTTGAAGGCGCGCTTGATATCGTCCTGCGAAGCGGACTTATCGACACCCAGGATTTCGTAGTAGTCGCGATACTGAACGGCCATGTTCCGATGGGCTAATGATCATGGATCATTGTTCAATCTTCAATTCCGAAGTTCTTCGAGAAGAGCCCGGTTGAGTTTGATGCCGGCTTCGAAGTTAGAAACGGTGAAGTTTTCGTTAGGAGCGTGGATCTGGCAATCGGGCAGGGCGAGTCCGAGGAGCAGCGTGTCCACGCCGATGATGTCTTTCACCGACTGGATGATAGGAATGCTGCCGCCCTCGCGAATGAGGCGGGGCTTTTCCGAAAAGGCCGATTCGAGAGCGCGCTGTGCGGCCTGGCCATACTTGGAGTGCGGATCCATCACGTAGGCGGGGCCGTGGTGGCCGAGCTCCACATCGATTTTGCAGGATTCGGGGCAGTGGTTGCGAAGGTGATCAGACGCGAGTCGCAGGATTTCTTCAGGATCCTGATCAGGGACAAGACGGAAGCTCAGCTTGGCCATGGCTTCGCGGGGGATCACGGTCTTTGATCCTTCGCCCTGGTAGCCTCCACCGACACCGTTGACTTCGGCGGTGGGACGTCCCCAGCGTTGTTCCAGTGCCGTGTAATCGGCTTCGCCGAGGAGCCCGCGAACGCCGGTCTCTTCGATCGTGGCGGCATCTCCATCAGGAAGGGAAGCCCACATCTCACGCTCCCAATCCTCGAGGGGCTTCACTGAGGAATAGAAATCGGGAATCTGAACCATTTCGTTCTCATCGTGCAGGGTTGCGATGAGCCGGGAAACAATGGTGGCCGGATTTGGAACGGCACCGCCGTAGACACCCGAGTGAAGATCGAGAGAGGGACCGTGGATGGAGAACTCGAGGCAGGCGATGCCTCGAAGCCCGTAGGTGAGCGTCGGGATTCCTGGACCGATCATGCCGGTGTCGGATACGGCGCAGATGTCGCAGGCAAGGGCTTCACGATGTTGCTCCAGAAAGGGAGCCAGGTTAGGGCTGCCGATTTCCTCTTCACCTTCGAGAAGGAAAATGACGTTAACGGGCAGGTCTCCGTGTTCCTTGAGAGTCTCTTCAACTCCCAGTATGTGAGCGAAGTGCTGGCCTTTGTTGTCGGTCGCGCCGCGACAGAAGATCTTGTCGCCTTTGAGGGTGGGCTCGAAAGGATCGGTATCCCATTCATCCACCGGATCAACCGGCTGCACGTCGTAGTGCCCGTAGATCATGACCGTGGGCCGGTCAGGCTTGGGCTCGTTGCGGGCGATCACGACGGGGTGACCCGGGGTTTCGTGCAACTCCGGTTTCAAGCCCATGGAGGTGAACTTGTTCACCAGCCAATCGGCGCAGTTACGGACATCCTCGCGATGCTTGCTGTCGGTGGAAACGCTGGGGATGCGGAGGAAGTCGAAGAATTCAGTGAGCTGGGGAGACATGGGAATAGGCGCTCCAGCGGAGCGCGTGAAAGGTGAGAAGGTGAAAAGTGCGAAGCTCGGTTGGGCTCCGCAATTGCTGGGGATTTGAGGAGAAAAAGAAAAGGATTAAGAAAAGGAAAAAGGGGGGAGTTAGAGAATGCTGCCGGGTTGGTAGGTGTCGGCCCCTTCGAGGTTGGAAGTCGCGGCGACTTCTTTCACAAAGCCATCGATCTGGGCCTGAACGGCTCCGGCATTCGCCTTGCCTTCATCAAGGCAGGCCTGAAGCTCGGCTTCGTTCATGCCGAGGCTGCCATCATCGGCGAGACGTTTCACCATGTCGTTACGATCGGATTGGCCGTTGCGATACGCTTGGGCGGCGGCGACAGCGTGTTCCTTGATGACCTCGTGGGCGGTCTCGCGACCAATGCCGTTTTTGACCGCGGTCATCATGATCGTGGTGCTGAGCAGGAAGGGAAGGTAGTGCTGGTTCTCACGCTCGATAACGGCCGGGTAAGCGTCCATCTGGTCGAGAATCGTGACCATGGTCTCGAGCAGGCCGTCGGCGGCGAAGAACGCATCCGGCAGCATGACGCGCCGCACCACGGAGCAGGAGACGTCACCTTCGTTCCACTGATCACCGGCGAGGCTGGAGGCCATGGCGAGGTGACCGCCAAGAATTGTCTTGAAGCCGTTGATGCGCTCGCAACTGCGGCTGTTCATCTTGTGCGGCATGGCCGAAGAGCCGACCTGCCCCTTGGCAAAGCCTTCACTGGCAAGTTCGTGGCCTGCCATGAGACGAATCGTCGTTGCGAAGCTGGACGGACCGGAGGCGACGCCGTTGAGCGCTGAAACGACCTGGAGGTCGAGGCTGCGAGGATAGACCTGGCCAACGTTGGTGAAAATGCGGGCGATGCCGAGGTGTTTGGCAATTCGTGATTCAAGATCGAGGACCTTTGCTGCATCTCCTTCGAAGAGGCTCAACTGGTCGAGTTGGGTGCCGACGGCGCCCTTGAGTCCGCGCACCGGGTAGTCGGCGATCAGCGTCTCGAGCTGGCGCTGGGCCACGAGCATCTCTTCGCCAAACATGGCGAGGCGCTTTCCGAAGGTCGTGATCTGAGCTGCCACGTTGTGGGTCCGCGCAGTGATGACGAGGTCGCGATACTCGTCGGCCTTTTTGGAGAGGCGCTGGAGGACTGCGGCGGTTTTGAAACGGGTCACTTCGAGCGCGCGATAGACCTGAAGTTGCTCCACGTTCTCGGTGAGATCGCGCGAGGTCATCCCCTTGTGGATATGTTCGTGTCCGGCCAGGTCGCAGAATTCTTCGATGCGGGCTTTCACATCATGGCGGGTGACGCGCTCGCGGGCATCGATGGACTCCAGATTGATCTGGTTGATGACGGACTCGTAGGCATCGATGGCTTCCTGCGGGATATCGAGACCGAGATCCTTCTGGCCTTTCATTACTGCGATCCAGAGCTCACGTTCGAGGCGGACTTTTCCTTCAGGGGACCAGACCGCTTTCATATCAGCGGTGGCGTAGCGTTCAGCGAGGACGTTTGGAATCATGATTTAAGAAGACAAAAGAGGAAAGGCGGAAGGCAAAAGTAGTTAGCTTGCCTGAGAGGCGATTTGTTTGAGGTAGTCGTAGGAATAGATGCCGGTCTTGTGACCGTCAGAAAAGTGGAATTGGAGAGCGTAACCGCCGACCTGTTGCCAGCCGGTCACCGTGACGCCGCTGAAGTCGTTGCCCTTTTGGTTTCCCGAAATGGGATTTCCAAGAAGGTCGGTCTCACCTTGCGTTTCGGCGCTGGGAGAGAGGGCACGGAGGCGGTCCATCTTGTAAAAGTCGTCGGAACCATCCGCCCAGCGGATGGCTACTTCGTTTCCGATGATCTGGATGTCGCTGAACCCTGTCATTATTGAGGTGCATGGTTAGCACGGGCGTACCCCCGTCGCAACAGGTGAAACGCCTGCAAAAACGGGGCCGGGCCGCCAGCCGGCATCGCCGGCCCCGAATCGGGCGTAAAAGATCGCGGTTCCCGGTGTATCGGCTTTGCTTTTTTCGCGAAAGCGCCCAGAGTTTTGGTTCCTTCGAAGGAACCAAGTCCTTCCCAAAATCCCCCTTATGAAAATCGCGAAAGACGGCATTCGCTCCATTGTTAAGGTTGGTTACGACGGCCGTGTCTACAAGACCTTCCGCGGAACGGACAAATCAGAGCGTTTTGCCAATGAGGTGCGTGTTCTCAATGTGCTGGAGGCCCGCGGATGTGACTACGTGCCGCGCCTGCTCGATAATGATCCGGATACCCTGACCATCGTGACGACCAACGCGGGTTCGCCGGCAGAGAACAGTATCAGCGAGTCCAAAGCACAGGCGCTCTTCGAGGAACTGGAAGAGGACTTCGGGGTGGTTCACGATGACCCCTTCCCAAGGAACATCACCTACAACCAGAGGATGGGGCGCTTCTGCATCATCGACTTTGAGCTAGCCGAAGTGAAGGAGGATCCCAGGCATCTCCACGAGGAGGAGGCACATCGCTCGTTGGAATGGTGTGGATTGACCAGAGCCGGCCGCCGGAAGCCCGGTAACCAGGATTCCCTCTCGGTCTTTTCATCCAGCGGCGGCTGGGCAGATTCTGCGGAACTTGAGGGCGAGCAATCGATTGACGAAAACGGCCTCGTCTTTGCCGTCAGTGACGGCATGGGAGGGCCCGCAGGCGGCGCTGTCGCCAGCAGCCTGGTAGTTCGGGATCTTCGTCGCTTTTTACCGGCGATGATGGGGGATTTTCAAGGCGCGGCAGATCCAGAGGGCGTGCTCGAGGCTTCGGTGAAGTCGCTTCATGATCTGGTAACGAGGACGGGGGACAACAGTGACGATCTCAGAGGTATGGGCGCGACAGTGGTTTGCGGATTGTTCTATCGGACTAAGGTCTGTTTCGCTCATGTTGGCGACAGTCGTTGCTACCAGTATCGGGGCGGCGAATTAACTCAGCTCACTCACGATCACACCTTCCTTGGCAGTCAGTTTCGTCAGGGACGAATCAACGAGCGTGAAATGCGAATGCACCCGCGCCGGAATGTACTGAACCAGGCGATCGGGGGTGGTTGCCAGTTTGTCAATCCCCAGGTGGATTCATCTGCGCTCGAAGTGGGGGACTGGTTTCTGATCTGTTCCGATGGTGTGATTGACGGTCTCTGGAATAAGAACATCGCGAGATGTTTCGAGGAAGCCGATGAAGAAGGTCAAAGTGTCGAGCACGTTGCCAACCGCATTCTCGACTGGTCCTTCGAGGAAGCCGGCATGGATGACACGACCTTGTTTGTCGTGAAGGTGCTGTAGATCGGTGAATTCGCTCTAAGCCGGGCGAATCAGCAGCAGCGCGTTTCTCCCGTTCTCCTTCCACTTGTCACGGCGACTTTCGGGAAGGGCGTTGAGATCGTCGACCCGCTCGAAGCCTTCCCGTTCCAGGTAGCCCGCGGCCTGAGTTGAGAGGGCAAAAATCTCGGAGGCCTGGATATCCTTCGCTTTCTGAATGGCGGCACTGACGAGGGTGCGGCCGTAGCCCTGATCGGTGTGGCCTTTCTTCACAAAGAGGCAGGCGAGTTCCGCCTTGTTGTCCTCGGGATAGAAATGGACGGCGACACAGCCAACCACATTGCCGTCGACCTCCATCACGATGTAGTCATCGATCTGCCGGAGGATTTCGGCTCTTGAACGAGTCACGAGTTGATCTTCCTCCATGGCCCGATGGATCAGCAAATAGAGCTCATCGACATCAGCCCGGCTGGCCTTGCGAATCTGCCGATAGTCGTCGGAGTAGATCATCACGCCAACGCCTTCGTTGCTGAAAAGCTCTGCGAGGAGGGCGTCGTCGCTGCTGCATCCGATCATGTGCACGCGGGTGACTCCGTCGCGGGTCGCGTTGGCACCGTGGTTCAGCTTGGAAGCAAGTCCCGGGGGCAGATCTGCTGCGTTTTCGACAAAGGTAAGGGCGCTTTCGCTGGAAAACTGCCGGTCGTCGGAAATAGCTTCGCGTGGATCGTCGGTAGAAATGAAGAGGATCTTGGCGGCATCGAGAGCCGTGGCGACTTCGCGGGCGACGGCGTCGGAATTGACCCGCAGGGTTCGGCCGTCAGCATCGAAACCAAGCGGAGGAACGACGGGGAGGATATCCTGTTCGAGGAAACCCTGCAGCACGCCGGCGTCGATGCGTTCGATAGTACCAGTCAGTCCTGCGTCGACACCGTTGATGATTCCGGCAGGGTGGGCGTGAATGGCGTTCGCGGTAGCGGCTTTCAGTTTCACCGTGGTGAGGCTCTGCATGACGGCGTTGCTGAGCCGGGAGATGGCATCCATGCTGACTTCAAGCGTCGCCTCGTCAGTGACACCTGTTCCGTCGTTGTTGGAGAGCGGAATCGCGCGCTTTTCTCCGAGGGCTGCAATCTGCGCCGCGGCTCCGTGGACCAGAACGACCTTGATGTTGAGTGAGCGGAGGACCGCGATATCGAGAAGGATGTTCGAAAAGTCGGGGGATTCGATGACGGCACCGTCCAGCGCGATCACGAACGTACTCCCCCGAAACTGCGGGACATACTGGAGAATGGCTCTGAGGTCGCTGAAATTCATCGAGAAGCGGCGATGGCCGACGGTTGTCGGCACCGTGGTTAAGTTAGTCGAAACGCCCTGAATTGCATGAGTTTTCCTGAGGGAGCGGGTTGCGTGCCAAAGCAGTTGTTTTGCACGACATCTCAGTATTTGCCATTTTCGTAATGTGTTGATAGAGATTCGACTCCCAAATTCAAATGGAAGACTTTGCGTTCATCAAACTGGCATCCAATCGCTACCTTTGCGGGGTAGGGCCGTTTGTATCTGCGGAAGCCCCTCCGGAGGACGGGCGCAGCGCCTTTTACCGGAACAATTTCGAGCTGTCAGATCCCGATCCGTGGAAGATCCCAACCCGAACTTTCGAAACCTCTGATTTGCGGGTGCTTCTCCCGGACAACGGAGCGACGCCGCTGCCGGAGATTGCCTGGTCCGGACTGGGAGACGCCGATGTGCGCTGGGTTTTCGACGAAATCCTCAACCAGATCGAGAATGGGGAGATCAAAAAATCGGTCCCCGTGCTGACCGAGCGCGGGATACTCCACCGCGGGGAACCCGCCGCCCTCGTCAAAGCGATCATTGGTGCACCGGACACCCTGTGGGGTTATGGCTATCGCGAAGGCGTGGAAGGAATGATTGGCGCGACCC
>SPKZ01011851.1_pt1 | contig 10079 bp, 8 predicted proteins | sample 2456571 | NCBI WGS metagenome assembly SPKZ01 (sample SAMN11192286, study PRJNA482655) | marine metagenome | biome: ENVO:00000447; feature: ENVO:00000244|ENVO:00000211|ENVO:00000569|ENVO:00002023; material: ENVO:00002151; isolation source: ocean water from marine abyssalpelagic zone ...
ACTCTGAGTTTAACGGGCTTAGCGAACTCCGCAAAAAAGTCATTACCCTTGTCGTCGACAACGATGAACGCCGGGAAGTTTACGACCTCGATCTTCCAAATCGCCTCCATGCCCAGTTCCTCGTATTCGACGACTTCCACCTTTTTGATGCAATCTAGCGCCAACTTGGCTGCTGGGCCTCCGATGGACCCGAGGTAAAACCCACCGTACTGCTTGCAGGCATCCGTCACCTGTTGGCTCCGGTTGCCCTTGGCGAGCATCACCATGCTGCCGCCGTGCTTCTGCAAGAGGGCCACGTAGGAGTCCATTCGCCCAGCCGTGGTGGGGCCGAAACTTCCGGATGCGTAGCCCTCTGGCGTCTTGGCAGGGCCTGCGTAGTAGACCATGTGGTCCTTGAAATACTGAGGAAGCCCCTCGCCACTCTCAATTCGCTCCTTGAGTTTCGCGTGGGCAATGTCGCGGGCGACAACGATGGATCCCGTGAGGCTGAGACGGGTCCGAATGGGATATTTGCTGAGCTCGGCACGAAGTTCCGCCATGGGGCGATTGAGATCGAGACTCACCACGTCCCCGCCGAGGGCGGTATCGGTGATTTCGGGAAGGTACTTGGCCGGGTTGGTCTCCATCTCCTCCAGAAACACACCTTCGCTGGTGATCTTGCCAAGGATTTGACGGTCCGCAGAGCACGACACGCCCAAACCAACCGGACAGGAGGCGCCGTGGCGCGGCAAACGGATGACTCGCACATCGTGGCAGAAGTACTTGCCGCCGAACTGGGCGCCGATGCCGGTCTTTTGGGAGATCTCCAAAACTTTCTTCTCTAGCTCAAGATCACGGAAGCCTCGCCCCAGTTCGTTGCCAGTCGTTGGAAGCTCATCGAGATAGCGGGCCGACGCTAGCTTGACCGTCTTCAAGTTGAACTCAGCGGAGGTGCCACCGATTACAAGCGCCAGGTGATACGGCGGGCAGGCGGAGGTTCCTAGCGTACGGATTTTTTCGTCTACGAAATTTGCGAGACTCTCCGGATTCAACAACGCCTTGGTCTCTTGGTAGAGGAATGTCTTGTTCGCGGAGCCTCCGCCTTTGGCCAGAAAGAGAAACTTGTAAGCGTCGCCGTCCGTCGCATACAGCTCGATCTGAGCTGGCAAGTTGTCGCCGGTATTCTTCTCTGTGTACATGTCCAGAGGGGCCAGCTGCGAGTAGCGCAGATTGCTCTTCAGATAGGTGGCGCGGATCCCTTCGGCGATAGCAGCTTCGTCCCCCCCACCCGTGAGCACGTACTGTCCCTTCTTTCCCATACAGATGGCCGTCCCGGTGTCCTGGCAACTCGGCAGCACACCGCCAGACGCGATGTTGGCGTTCTGAAGAAGTTCTGTGGCAACGAAGCGGTCATTTGGCGTCGCCTCGGGATCCTCAAGAATCGCCGCGAGCTGAGCGAGGTGCCCCGGGCGAAGCAGGTGAGCGATATCCTTCATCGCCTCGCTCGCCAACAAGCTGAGAGCCTTGGGATCGACCTTGAGAAAGCTGACCCCGTCGTATTCCACGGTGGAAACGAAGTCTCCGGTTAGCTTTCGGTACTTGGTCTTGTCTTCGCCAATTGGCAGGATGTCTTGGTACGTAAAATCGCTCACGGCGTGCTCCAGAGTCAGTAATCCGAGGGACCGAGACCCTAGTCCCACGCACCCGCGGATACAAACGGCCGCACAGCCTACAATTACAGCCCTTTCGACTAGAGCTATCGAAGTTGACTGACGATGTGTCTAGACTAGTAGCCGTGAAACGCACCGCAGCACGGCACATTCGATGACCCTGCAGCACCCGGCCGTATTCGCCTTCCTCTGTGTTGCCCTCGTCGTTCTATCGGTCGCGAAGGCCCGTCGCGCAACCAGCGCGCTATTCCTGATACTGAACGTAGGCTTCATCACCCTGATGTTTCAGACAGTGTCGGGCGTGATCGTCCTGTCGGGTTCGTTGATGGTGAACTACTTGGTGCTCCGGGTCATGCCGCGCATGGCGAGTCGTCCGCACCGCCTAGTGCTGCATTGGATGTGGCTATTGGCGACTCTCGCCGGGTTCTTTGTCGCCAAGCGATACCTCTGGCTCACCGACATCTTCCTGCCGATTGAAACCTTTCCACACATCGAGTCGCTAGGATTTTCGTTCCTGCTGTTTCGGCAGATCCACCTCAGTATTGACGTTCGCGATGGTGTCGCGCCACGCGTCCGGCTGCTCGACTACCTGAACTACAATCTCGCCTTTTGGACTTTTCTTGCAGGTCCGATCCAGCGCTTCGTCCCGTTCTGCGAACAGATTCAGAACATGACAGCTTCTGAGCCCGTGCCAGCCCGGGAGATCCTACTCGGCCTCAATCGAGCGATGCTCGGCTTCACCAAGATGTTCGTGGTTGGCTGGTTTTTGAATCGACATGTTGGCAGTCAGCACTTCTTCGAAGCGCCCACGCTGCCCGGCCTCTGCGTACTTGTAGTAGCCTTCCCTGCGCACCTGTACGTCAACTTTTCCGGCTACTGCGACATCGGGATCGGGCTTTCGCGAGCGGTGGGGTTCAGGCTCCCGGAGAACTTTAATCACCCGTACCTGGCCAGAAGCTGCGTCGAGTTTTGGGGCCGTTGGCACATCACGTTGTCGGAGTTCTTCCGCGACTACATCTACTATCCCCTGCATACCGGGATGAGCCGACGGATAGCGCCCCTGCTGTCAACGATTTTGGCGACCCTCTGCTCGTTCACCATTATGGGAGCCTGGCACGGGAGCTCGGTGCGGTTTGTGACTTTTGGTGTGATCCACGCAGTCGGTGTCATCAGTGCAATCGTCTACCAGCACACATTGAAGCGATTCTTCAGCAAGGCCCAGCGCAGAGCGTACAATCAGAATCGCGTCGTGGCGATTGGAGCAACCGCGCTGTGCCAGACCTACATCCTGCTATCTTTCTTGCCGTTCCAGTATGAATCTGCAGAGCTGCACAAAATCACCCGTGACGTGTTGAACTTGATGGGTGGGTTAGTTTGACGCAACTCCGTCCGCCGGGGAGCACGGATACGAAAATTCGTTGGTCTGCGATCGCGCTCTTCGTTGGGATCCCGTGGTTTCTTGGTCTTGCCCACTGGTTGGTGCGCCCACCGCCTCCCGGTGAGGTTTCGATCAAGCTCAAGCTCCTGGCTCAGCGTGGGCCGGTGGACACCTTCGTGATAGGAGAATCCAGATCCCTTCGACTCGGGGGGGAGCCGTTCTCCCGCCGAGGCTGGCGCCATTTCAACTTGGCATTGAGCGGACTCAGCCCTGAGCACAGCGCGCTGCAGCTGGTCTACGCTCTAGAGCACCACAAAGTGCGGCGGGTGATCATGGGCGTCTCGTTCGAGAATATGGCTCAAACCGCCTCCTTCGCCAGTTCCCAGCATTCCTGGCACCCCGCATTCGCTGCACTATCGCTTGAACCCTATGGCGGCGCGGTTGCCCCCGCCAACCCCGACGTGTGGGAGCCCCACGACCTACTACCCGTGGGTAGGGCGGCCTCAACTGCGCGCTACTACCTGCTCGTATTGTCTGGGGTTGCCTATGCCCCCCGCCCTTTCCTGAACGATGGTCGAGCCGCCTATGTCCGAATTCAGCAGCAGTTTGACTCCGCTACCTTCGACTCCGTGCGAAATCGAGACCCGAAGAAGTACTTTCGTTGTTGCCGCGGCAACAACCCAGAGCGCTACCTGCAGCAGCGCGTGATATCGAAGGACGCACAGCACCTTTACTCAGGGTTGTTCCGCGCTCTGAGACGGTCCAAAATTCCGTGCATCGTTTTCGAAACCGGCCGCACTCATCAATTCCAGAAATTAATCGACGAAGAGCCGGTGCTCTCACGGTTGCAGAAAGAATGGCGCTCGTTCTACCGCTCCGAATCCCGGGGCAGCGTTAAGTTTCTCCCAATCGAGCACCTGGGCCGTTGGTATGATCAGAACGATTTTTTCGACGCGGTGCACACGCTGGGTGAGACCCCTCGCAGGCTCTCTGAAAAATTGGCCACAGAACTCGAAACGTTGGAAGCGACGGTTAGCAGTCAGAAAAAGGAACCCACTGTTAGCAGCCAGAAGGAACCGATATGAGTCATCTAGAGAAGCTGGCCGAATACCTTCGGCACCTATCGCGACGGAATGACGTGCTGTTGCTGTGCCTATTCATGCATGTCGTCTTGTACTGGCTACTGGTCTTTGTTCTGCCACCCGCAGGCGCGCTCGTGGCGTACCAGCGCTTCTAGCCGCTTGCGGGGACGATTGACGCTGGCGCTGGAGCACCTCGACGCACTGGCGTTGTGCGGTTGAGGAGCACTTTCTGGATCGCGCTTAGCAGGTCTGCCTTGTCGTGGAACTGATCAGCGTTGTCGCGGGCCATCATCTGATTGATCAGTGACTGCGACGCCTTGATTTGCTCAAGGGAATAGCCCTGATCGCGAAGGTAAGCGATGTACCAGAGGCTGGTGTCAGCATCGATGTATATCGAATTCTTCACTCGACCGAAGACCTCAAGCTTCAATTCGGTGGCACGCTCCGAAGTCATCGTGTTGTGCCGCCATTCGTTCCCCATACCCTTGAGACCAAATTGAAGACGTTTGGTGTGCACCGACGTGTGGGGCATGTAATAGAATTCCTTCAAGGAGTAGAACTCGATCTCGTTCTGCTCGATGAACTTCACATTCTCTTCGACTGTTTCCTCTGTCTCTCCCGGGAAACCGAGAACAAAGGCAGCCAGCATCGGGATCTCATACTTCTTGAGCAAAGAGACGCCACGCTGGAACTGGGCCCGGGTGGCGCGCTTGTTCATATTCGCGAGCACCGCATCGTTCGCCGATTCCAAACCAAGGTAAACCCCGACGCAGCCTGAGTCTTTCATCATCTTAGTCTGCTCCTCGTCGATGTATTGACACCGGAGGAAGGAGTACCATTGCAGCGAATAACGCTCGACCAGCCGAAGGATCTTCTTAAATCGACCGATGGGGACGTTGAACGTGTCGTCGATAAAGATCACTTGTTCGATGCCAGGCAGGCTCGCGATTCGTTCGAATTCAGCCTCTATTGCCCCGACTTCGCCGGCGAAGTGCCCCCCGGCTGTTTTTGGGTACGAACAGAAGGCACACTCGAAGGGGCAACCGGATGCGGTTCGGAGCTGCACCGTCTTGTTGAGAAACGGCAGGTCGAGTTGATCCCACAGTACGGAGCGCTCGCCGAGTGTCGGCTTTTGCCAGACTTTTTCCGTGGAACGAAAGGCGTCTCCCTCATCGATCCAGGCTAAATTGGGTACCGTCTCCAGCCCGTCACCGCTCCGCAGCGAAGTGACTAAAGCCATAAAATCTGACTCCGAGTTGAAACCATGAAGTAGGTAGGAGATCCCATACTTCCGCATCGGTTTCTCGAACTCGGAGATTTCTCCATTGATGGTGCGCTCGTTGGCGAACGCGCCGCCAACGAGAATCTTCATGTCCGGGTCAAGCTTGAGAAGACGCTTTGTGATGCGCTTGACCTCAGCCCAACTCAGGTGAAACGTTGTCGAGATCGCAACCAACGGGGGCGACGAAGATTCCTCGTAGGCTTGCACCAGGCGATCCCACTCGGCATCAAAGTGGTTGATGACTTTGGTCGAAAAGCCCGAGTCAAGCAGCTGGCTGGCCACCAGCACCCCGTTGAGGCCTGGCAAATGCCAGATGTCCAACAGCTTGCGTCGCTCGGCGTCGCTGCCTTGGTGGAAGCACGGGTCGCCGAGCGCGAGGTTGAGCACGTCCAGGTGCGAACGGAAGCCGCCGTCGAGGTATACCGAACGAAGCTGGACCAGGTTACGGAAGAGCTCCAACCGGTCGAGCGGGAGCTTGTCGTATTCCTCAAACCGCACCATCTGCGACTGCGAGATGAAAATGACGTCCGTCATGGGGCTACTGATCCTGAGTTCAACGACTAGATCTTACGATAAACATGGCACAAAGCCGCTAAATCTCCAGCTTTGTTCTCAAGATAGCTTCGAATTCCCCGACGTTCTTCAGTCCGGCGATCTCAGCTGTCATGAACCTAACCGAAAATTCGCGTTCACACGCGATGATGAGGTTGATGTGCTCAAGGGAATCCCAATCGTCGACGTCGTCCGCGGTCATCTCGTTGCTGATCACGATGCTGTCATCATCGAAGACGCGCCGAAAAACTGCCTCTAAGCGCTCGTGGACTACTACGGGATCAATCGTCATGGGTGTTCCTCCTGGATGAACGTTCGGAGCTGAGGGGGCTCGGCAGCAACCCTAAACTCCCAGCACTTTGCCCCTTGAGGGTCGCTGCTATCGGGCTCGCACTCGGTGAACCCGAGGTGCTGATAATGGTCCTGAACCAAGGCGTTCCTGGGTCCGGGAATGTAGACTCCGCGAAGTCGCTCCAGTCCGCGCGCTTTCGCCTCATTCCACAGGTGCAGGAATAGGGCTTCTTCTACGCCGCGGGACAAAACTCGGCAGCTCATCAGCCATAGCTCGAGCCGTAGCGTGTCCTCCTGGATTCGACCGATCACGACAGATATCAGCCCGTTGTCGCCGAGACGGTCTCGAAGCCGCACAGTGCGCGCGAGATACCGTGGGTCACCGGCGACCTGTTGGACTTCGGCTATCGTCATGCGCTGGAGCGTCAAATTGAACTGGTTGGTCTTGTTGATGAGCTGCGTGGAGCGCGACAGATCGAGCGGCGTGATCTCCCGGATCTTGGAGACCATCTCGAGTCCAGCAAGAAAGCCCTCCAAGTCGCTGGCGCTCGCTTCTCGGGCCTGGGCGCGTTTGGCGTTCCCCGCGTAATAGTCAGCCCGGCGTGTGTCGTCATCAGTGAACGCAGCGGCTTCGAAGTATCGTAATCGATCGATCGCACCGGCGTAATCAGCCGGGTCCTCCGGCAGCTCTGGGACCGCCACTTCCGGCAACTCCGCTCGGACTAGCTCGCGCTCTGCCGGGTTGTCGTCGACGAACACCATGGCATCCAGCCCCAACTCAAGCTGTCTCGCGATGCTTCGGATGTTGTGGGCCTTGTCTTTCCAATTAGCGACGAACACCGCAATATCGCTCAGTCGCAACACCATGTCTGGGTGGTCTTCGAAGGCACGGCGCGCGGTTGCATTCTCGTTCTTCGAGCATACGGCGAGCACAACGCCTCGAGCGCGCAGGCTGAGGGCATAGCGCTGAAAGGCCGCGAACGCCTCTCCCTCCGGCGATCCCTGGCCGAGCCGGATCGCCTCCAGGCCGTCGTCGCCAATCACGCCACCCCAGAGGGTGTTGTCCAAATCGAGGATCAGGCACCTCCGACTCCGACCTCTTAGAGCACCGACGAGCGCCGCCAAGCTGGAGGCGTAAACAGGGATAGCCTCGAGAGCGCAAGCCTGCTTGGAGTGATGGTAGAGGCGCTCGTCAAACCACTGTCGCTTGCCGACCCAGCTCGCCAGGTGATCGAGATCGTGAATATTGACGTGCCCTCGGGCTTCGTCCCGCAGGCCTTGGTTGAGACGGGAGTAGAATGCGGAGGGAGAACTCGAAATGTTTCGCTCCTGACTGCCGAGGGGCCGGAGCGAAGGAAGCACGAAATCATCTTGCACGACCTGGATCGCGGCCTGCGCTAGTGGGCGCCACAACTCGCGCCAGCCGGACAGTTCGCGCTCGATGGCGGCCGCTACCTCCTCCTCGGAGGCGCCGACGGCGGGTGGCGGAGCCGCGTCGCTGCCGGGCGCCAGGATGAGCACGTTTGGAGCGAAGTCATAGAGCCCGGATTGTGGGTTGAGGATATCCTGCCGCCAGGCTCCGAAAGGGCTCTCGTAGAGCTCACACTCGAACCCCGAAGCGGTGAGGTAGAGGTCCAACGCCCAGGCAAGCTGTGCCGATGTTTGCCCTGCCAGCACAGCCAATCGAAGGGGTGCGCCAGGCGCGTTCTTCGATTGGGCGCGACTAGTCTTGCGGGCAAGTCTGACGATTCGAAAAAGAATCCGGGCCGTCGAATAGTCGAGATCCTTACCTTCTAGAATTCGACGCATCGGCCCGAGGATTTCCCACGGGTCCGCCGAACGCGCGGTGGCTTTGAGGGTATCGAACGATGTCGCGGCGGAGCTCATTTTTCGTTCTCGGTAGCTGCTGGCTCAGCGAGCCCAACCTGTACCCTACCCGTCGCGAGGGCTCGCTGCTGTTGGTCGAGGATGCGCACTTTAAGAATCAGAACACGCACGCTGACGATCTTTTCGCTGACGCCGACCACCACCTGCACTCTATCGCCGACGCAGCTTGGCCGTTTGAATTTCAGCTCCACGCTGTGGATTAGGCCCCGGGCGCCCGGGAGCTCCGTGCCGACGACACCTGAGACCAATGCTCCAAGCAATGCTCCATGTGCGACGCGCCCAGGGAACCCTCGAGCCTTCGCGGCTGTCTCATCGACGTGGATCGGACTGTCGTCAGTTGACAGGCTGACAAAGGCATCGAGCATCGATGGCGTGATATCGAAATGCCTGCTTGCCTCCTCACCGAGGGAAAAACTTTCGAACTCCCTATCTCTCGCCACCGCGCCGAGTATAGCGACGTTTCACGCGATGAGAACCCGGGGATTCAGAGGGCCGGGCACAATCGCTGCCCCGGACCTGGTTGACGTCGACTAGGGACGAAAATCAGACAATTGAGCCAACACCTTACATCCCGTGCTCAACAACTTTTCCCGGGACTGATGGCCCGACTCCACAAGCACACAGCGCACACCGATGGCAGTCGCGACCTCGTAATCATGCGTCGTATCGCCCACCATCACCGCAGAACCGACGTCCAATCGTCTGCGCTCCAGCCAGGCCTTGCCCGCGGCTACCTTGCCTTCGGCGTACTGATTGTCGAGACCCACGACCTCGCCAAAAAATCCACGAAGCTGCCGAGTCTCCAACACCGCTTCAATCGAATGCGTCCGAGCCGCCGACAGCACGGAACACTCGATGCCCCGAGACCCAAAATCGCGCAGCAGCTGCAGCGCCCCCGCGCGCAGTGGCGCCTCCTCGACCCTTCGATCGTATTCCGCGATGAAACGTCCGCCCTCCAGTGGAAAATCCTTGGCGGGAATGCCGAGACGTACGTAGTAGTCCTGAACTGGAAAATCGAAGGTGTCCGCGTAGCGTTGGCGATTCAACTCGGCAAGCTGACGGCGCCGAAGGATCTCGTTAACGACGCTGATCGACAAATCAGCGTCATCCAACAGCGTCCCGTTCCAGTCCCAGATCACGTGCCGGACCGGAGCTTCGGTATGGCTCACTTGCCCACTCATCAACTTGAAAAGATCCGCAGGTGGCGGCGACCATCCGGAACCGCAGCGTCCAATTCAGTGGCAACGCCGCGGCTATCGCTGCCCACTTCGCCAACCGTCAGCGGCTCCCCTGCGATGTGGTCCAATTCGACATCGAGAACGTCAGCGCTTTCAGCGACATCCCCAGGGCGCCCCGACTGACCGAATACAAATCGTCCCTTGCCGATTCCGCTCGCCACGGTCATCAACTTGATTGACGCGTCATCGGACTCCGATGCTTGCACAGGCAACGCTCCGAATCTAAGCCCGCCCGACCGCTGGGTGCTGTCCCCCTGGGCTGGGCTATCGTCGACGGCCTGCATGGCAGGCTCGCCACCGGTTCGCGTCCAAAGCCCAGCGTGAAGTCCCGAACTTTCGTTTTTCTCCGCGACCAGACTGTGCACGTCGTTATCTAACAGGTGCGTGCCCCTCACGTTTTGCAAAGCACTCAACATGACGGACCGGAGTCGTGGGTTCTCCCGTTCCAACTCGGTCAGCAGCTCGGTCATCCTGTCCCGACGAAGCCCAGCTTGGGATCCGCACAAATTGCAGGGAATGATCGGGAACTCCAACATGCTCGCTAGCTCAGCGATCCTGTCTTCCCCTGTTTCCATCAGCGGACGAATCACCTCGAAGCGGCCGTCGTCCGTTCGGTACTTAGCGGGCATGGCCTGGAGCTTCCCTGTGTAAAACAGGTTCATCATGAAGGTCTCCAGTGTGTCGTCCCGGTGATGACCCAAAGCAATCTTGTTACAACCC
>SPKZ01017873.1_pt1 | contig 10078 bp, 8 predicted proteins | sample 2456571 | NCBI WGS metagenome assembly SPKZ01 (sample SAMN11192286, study PRJNA482655) | marine metagenome | biome: ENVO:00000447; feature: ENVO:00000244|ENVO:00000211|ENVO:00000569|ENVO:00002023; material: ENVO:00002151; isolation source: ocean water from marine abyssalpelagic zone ...
CCGCTTAATTGAAACACCGTGTCTAACAACACTCGACGAACGCCCTGTGCGTTCGTCAAACTCCTCATGAGGCGTGGAGCTCATAACCGGACTTGAACCGGTGACCTCTTCCTTACCAAGGAAGTGCTCTACCGACTGAGCTATATGAGCTTTGTTCCTCGTCGTTCTGGAGCGGGTAGCGGGAATCGAACCCGCATCATCAGCTTGGAAGGCTGAGGTTCTACCGTTGAACTATACCCGCCTAGCTCGCTCGCAGAAGTCATTGTTTCTGCTACAAAAAATCTCCGCGGAGGTGCTTATTCGCTACTAGCTGGCACGACCGCGTCGACTGTTTAACCTGGTGGAGGGGGGTGGATTCGAACCACCGAAGCTTTCGCGTCAGATTTACAGTCTGATCCCTTTGGCCACTCGGGAACCCCTCCGAAAGGCGGCATATTGTCCGGATCGGGCGAACCCCTGTCAACCGCTTTCCCCTAAGAAAATTATCCACTTAGGGCTGCTTTCTGACACGGGTCATTACTTGCTCTTTCCGAGTCCCTTTACGGTTCGGCATACAACATCTGGCTCTGGCGTGCGCTCACGCCGGGCACATAGTGGGACGATGCATGGAGTTTTGAGCAAGACCACTGCGAAACGGACTTCCGCTCTGGTTGCTCTGGAATGGAGCTGGCGAGAGGAATCGAACCCCCGACCGGCTGATTACAAGTCAGCTGCTCTACCTACTGAGCTACGCCAGCCAATCCAGAAACACTCGCTGTCAGCGTTACCGCTGCAAACGAGGCCGCGATTCTAGACAAGCACCATGACGGATGCAATACCGTGATGTGCATTTAGAGCAAACACGCACAGTGGGCCCTACCGAAACAGACAGCTGGCCAACAACTTAGTGTGATATTCGGGAGAGCCCCTCAAAGACGAGGTCGCCGCAAACATCGCCACCCCGTCCTACGAGATCAGCGAGCAGCAAGCCAGCACCCCCGGTATAGAAGAGCTTGCAACTGGCCACGTCAAACCCCTGCCGATCGAGGGAGAGCTGGACTGCGCCTGCAAGTGCCAGCGCTATACCGTGCCGCACAGCTTCCGAGGTCTCCACGCCGGGCGATAAGCGATACTCCGCAGCCTCCTGAAACCGAACACGGTCGGTATCCAAAAGTAGAGCGCGCTCCATCAGCGCAGCGCCAGGTATGATAAATCCCCCCTCGTGTTCGCCATTCTCAGCGATCCAATCGATAGTCAGAGCCGATCCTGCGTCAACCACGCAGCAACGCTGCTGCGTTCGCTCTCGGGCGGCAATCATCGCGAGCCAGCGATCCACCCCCATTCGCGCTGGTTCGGAATAGCTGTTCACGAGATCACCAAACTGCGCTGCGGCAACGGCAAAGTGAGGGGTGATGGCCAATGCGCCTCGCAAACATTCACCAAGCCGTTCGTTTGCTCTCGTGCCCGCCACACTGGACACCCAGCACTGCTCGATCGCCGGCAGCCCAGACAGCTCCCCTGCAAAATCCGGCAGCGCATCAAGGCTAAAAACGCCTCTTGCAACAACGGAGGTGTCTCCAAGCAGGCGCCACTTGCCCTGCGTATTGCCCAAATCGAGCTGAAGCACGGAGCTAGGCATTATCGGCCGCCGGCCTCATCGAAATCTCGCCACCGTAGATGCTCTGAACACCCAGAGAGGTTTCCAGCTGAAGCGCGCCCCGTTCGTTGACACCCCGGGCAGTGCCTACCTGGCGCTGATCACCGCTGCTAAGAATCACCGGAGAATCTGCGAACGCATCACGCTGCATCCATGCCTCACGCCAGGGCACAAAACCTGTGGTTTCAAATTGCGCCACCATGGGCAGCAAGTGATTTAAGAGCGCAGCCATCACGCGATTGCGTCCGGGCGACACGCCATTATTAGCCGTGGTGAGGTCAGTCCATTGCTGGTCAATGCCACCCGCCGCGGAGGCAGGCATCGCCACGTTGATACCTACACCGAGCACAACTGCACAGGGCCCTGCGGCATCGCCGCTCATTTCCAGTAACACACCGCCCAACTTGGCATCGTCATGTAGGATATCGTTCGGCCACTTTAACTGTGCAGCCTCTAGGCCACAGTCTTCCAGTGCCTGCGTAACAGCAACACCCACCGCCAGCGACAGACCTTCCAGAGCAGCTGCGCCGCCTTCGAACTCCCAGAGCAGCGACAGGTAGAGGTTCCTGGCAAAGGGGCTCACCCATTGCCGGCCGCGCCGACCCCGCCCTGCTGTTTGCTGTTCTGCGGAACAAACATAACCTGCGCCCGTACCCGCCTCGGCCTGACGCAATGCTTCTGCATTGGTTGAATCGATGACCGAGTGAAGATCAAACTGCTGCAACAGTTGAGAGGCCATTGGAGTCAGCTCACGCCGCACGCTTGAAACATCCAGCAGCTCCAGTCCGCCCCGGATTCGATAGCCTCTTCCCCTGGTCGCTTCCAGCTCAAGGCCGAGCTCGGTTAACCGCTGCAGCTGCTTCCATACCGCGGTCCGAGAGACGCCCAGCGCCTGGCCGAATTCTTCTCCCGAGTGAAACTCACCATCGGCAAGCAACGGTAACAAGGTTGTTTTTGGCATACGCAGTAGACGGCGGTGGTTAACAGCGGCTGATCATAGCAAAAGTGGCCGCGGTTCACGGGTCCAGCCTGCGACATTTCTATTGTGCGGGACAGCGCTCTAGACTTGGTACCACTGTGACCCAGCCACGAGGACATGCCCCATGGTAAAGCTTGAACACACGGTGATGCAGGCCACGGCGGATGCACTCATTGCAGCCCATCAGCGAGCGTCTCAGACGAATGAATGGACAGCTTTTGTCGATCGCATTTACGCGCGTGACTGCCACTATGTCTGCGAGTACGCCGGTGTGATGCGGGTCGAGGCCCATGGTATCGACGAGATAAAGGCGACCCACTATGGCCGGGATATGCAGGTCGGCTGGGAGGGCTGGACCTTCCCCTATGAGGGCGTTTATGTCGGCAGTGACAACCGCCTTGTCACACACTGGCTGAATCGGGGTCCCGGCAAGCGCACCGACGGCAGTTACTACCAGACACCGGGAGTGTCCTTCATCACGCTGGATGCCGATGCGCGCATCTGTCGTCAATTCGATCTTTTTGACCTGGCCCATCAAATGCGGCTTTGCGATGAGCTGGAAGTGGCGGGACTGCTCTCAGAAAAGCTCAAACAGGAGTGGGTCATCCCCATGAAGCAACGCCTCAGCGACGCCTTATCCGGTAGCGATCCGACACCCCCTTAACCCCGCAGCACTTCCCGACCACTGGGCACTTTACTGCTCCCGGGACCCGTGCGGGATTGCCCTCTCTCGAAACATTACCTTTACGTTAACGTAAACTTTGCCTATAGTTCAGCCCCACTCAGGCGACCACCCCACGAGCATGGAGCACTACACAATTTCAGACCTCGCCAAAGAGTTCGGTGTCACCACGCGAACGATTCGGTTCTATGAGGAAAAGGGGCTGGTCTGTCCACAGCGCCAAGGCCAGCGGCGACTCTACACGGCCGCAGACCGCGTCCGTATCAAGTTGATTCTGCGTGGCAAGCGGATCGGACTGAGTCTTGACGAATCCGCCGAGCTCATCGATCTATACGATCCGGCGCACAACAATCTGGAACAACTACACTCCCTGCTGCAGACCGTTGCCGATCGACGCGACCGCTTGCAGCAGCAGCTTGAAGACGTCACCGCCATGCTCAGCAGCCTGGACGAGGTAGAGCGCCTCTGCCGGGATGCCCTGGAAGCAAACAGCGAAGCACTGGCCACACAGAGGACCCAACAATGAACACTGCATACCCCACGCTGAATTTCGGGCTTGGTGAAGACATCGATATGTTGCGCGATGCCGTGCATCAAATGGCCCAGAAAGAAATCGCGCCGCGTGCTGCAGATATCGACCGTAACAATGAGTTCCCACAGGACCTCTGGCGAAAACTTGGCGACATGGGCTTGCTGGGCATCACGGTTGACGAAGCCTACGGAGGCAGTGCGATGGGCTACCTCGCGCACTCGGTGGTGATGGAAGAGATATCGCGCGCCTCTGCGTCTGTAGGGCTGTCGTATGGCGCCATGTCCAATCTGTGCCTCAACCAGATTCAAAAGAACGGCAGCGAAGCCCAGAAACAGAAGTATCTGCCGAAGCTGTGCACCGGCGAGCACATTGGCGCACTGGCCATGTCAGAGCCCAATGCGGGTTCCGATGTTGTGAGCATGAAGCTCAATGCGCGGCGCGATGGAGACCGCTACATCCTGAATGGTGCGAAGATGTGGATCACCAATGGGCCCGATGCCGACGTCTACATCATTTACGCCAAGACCGACCCGGAGGCGGGCTCAAAGGGCATCACTGCATTCCTTGTCGAGCGTGATTTCCCGGGGTTCAGTCGGTCACCGAAGTTGGACAAACTCGGCATGCGTGGCTCCAACACCTGCGAGCTGGTGTTTCAGGACTGCGAGGTTCCGGCAGAGAACGTCATGCGCAACGAAGGCGATGGCGTGAAAATCCTGATGTCCGGCTTGGATTACGAGCGTACTGTTTTGTCAGGGGGGCCAGTTGGCATTATGCAGGCCTGTGTCGATGAGGTGATTCCCTACCTGCATGACCGCAAGCAGTTTGGTCAGCCCATCGGCGAATTTCAGTTGATGCAGGGTAAGTTGGCCGATATGTACGCCGACCTGAATGCCTGTCGCGCTTATCTTTACGCCGTGGCCGCTGCCTGCGACCGCGGAGAAGAAACCCGACAGGACTGCGCCGCCGTCATTCTGTACACCGCCGAGAAGGCGACCCAGATGGCTTTGCAGGCGATCCAGGCGCTGGGGGGCTACGGCTACACCAATGATGCGCCCACCGGACGGTTGCTGCGCGATGCCAAGCTCTACGAGATCGGCGCTGGCACCTCTGAAATTCGTCGAATGCTGATCGGCCGCGAGCTGTTCAGCGCGACTGCCTGAGGCAATCGTTATGAGCGTGATTACTAGCCGAATCAACGTACGTGATGAAGCCTTCAGCAATAATGCATCCCACATGCAGGCCCAGGTGGATGATCTGAAAGCCTTAGTAAAGGATCTCCAGCAAGGCGGCGGCGAGAAAGCGCAACAGCGGCATGTCAGCCGAGGCAAATTGCTCCCTCGCGAGCGCTTAAATGCATTACTAGACCCAGGGACACCCTTTTTGGAGTTGTCGCAGTTGGCGGCCCATGAAGTCTACGCAGACAAAGTGCCGGGCGCGGGGATCATCACCGGCATCGGGCGCGTGGAAGGTCAGGAATGCATGATCTTCGTCAACGACGCAACGGTAAAAGGCGGTACCTACTACCCGCTTACCGTTAAAAAGCAGGGCCGTGCCCAAACCATCGCAGAAGAAAACCACCTGCCTTGCCTGTATTTAGTGGATTCAGGCGGTGCATTTCTGCCTTTGCAGGACGAAGTGTTTCCTGACAGAGAGCACTTTGGCCATGCCTTTTACAACCAGGCCCGGATGTCGGCCAAGGGGATTCCGCAAATCGCTGCGGTTCTGGGCTCCTGTACGGCCGGCGGTGCCTACCTGCCAGCGATGGCAGACGAGTCAATCATCGTGCGTAATCAAGGCACCATCTTCCTTGGCGGTCCGCCTTTGGTTAAAGCCGCCACCGGCGAGGTCGTTTCTGCGGAAGAGCTTGGCGGAGCGGACGTGCATTGCCGCACCTCCGGCGTTACTGATCATTACGCCAACAATGATCACCACGCGCTGGCACTGATGCGCCGCGCGGTTTCCCGACTCAATCGCAACAAACCTGCCCAGTTGGATCTGCGCGAGCCCGCGGAGCCTATCTACAACGTTGAAGAGCTGTACGGGGTTATCCCCGAAGACAGCAAACAGCCCTTCGATATACGGGAAGTGATTGCGCGCGTCGTCGATGGGTCCGAATTCGATGAGTTCAAAGCCCTCTTCGGGGAAACCCTGGTCTGCGGCTTCGCCCGACTGCATGGATATCCGGTAGGGATCGTTGCCAACAACGGGATCTTATTCAGTGAAGCTGCCGTAAAAGGCGCACACTTCGTTGAACTCTGTGCGCAGCGGAAAATACCGCTGGTGTTCCTGCAGAACATCACCGGCTTTATGGTCGGCAAGCAGTATGAGGCAGGGGGCATTGCTCGCCATGGCGCGAAGATGGTGCACGCGGTGGCCTGCGCTGACGTCCCAAAGCTCACGGTCATCATTGGTGGCTCCTTCGGTGCGGGCAACTATGCCATGTGCGGCCGCTCCTACGACCCGCGCTTTCTCTTCATGTGGCCCAATGCCCGCATCTCGGTAATGGGGGGCGAACAAGCCGCTGGCGTTCTTGCCACCGTCAAGCAGGATCAGCTGGCTCGCGATGGCAAGCAACTGACGCCTGAAGAAGAAGCGGCATTCAAACAGCCGATCCTTGATCAGTATGAGGTGCAGGGGCACCCCTACTACTCCTCGGCACGACTCTGGGACGACGGTGTCATTGACCCCGCCGACACACGTCGCGTGCTGGGACTTGCCTTGTCGGCGTCTCTTAATGCCCCCATCCCTGACTCACGCTTCGGCGTGTTCAGGATGTGAGCCGTGACGGTGGAAGCAAGGACATAGCCATGGGTGAGCACACTGTCATCACAGAAATCAGCAGTGAGGGTATTGCTACCGTTACGCTGAATCGCGCCGAAAAGCACAATGCCTTCGATGATGCGATCATTGCTGACCTTCATTCGGCATTCACCGCGATCGCTCAGCGCAATGATGTACGAGTGATGATCCTGGCTTCGGCGGGCAAGAGTTTTTCTGCAGGCGCGGACTTATCCTGGATGAAGCGGATGGCCGAGTACGACTACGGCCATAACCTGGAAGACGCGCAACAACTGGCCGCCATGCTACGGGCGTTACACACGATGCCCATGCCCACCATTGCCAGAGTACAGGGAGCGGCTTTTGGAGGCGCCGTGGGTTTGGTGAGCTGCTGCGACATGGCCGTCGCGACACCACGGGCCAGCTTTTCCTTATCTGAAGTACGAATAGGCTTGATACCGGCTACGATCAGCCCCTACGTCATCGCAGCAATAGGTGACCGATTCGCCAGACGCTACTTTATGACCGGCGAACGCTTTAGCGCGGAGCAAGCATTGCTTTCAGGATTGATCTCAGAGCTGGTTGACGAGAATGAGCTAGACCAGCGTGTTGCGTCACTGGCGAAGCAAATCCTCAGTAATGGACCTCAGGCCGTAAGAGCCGCAAAAGATCTGGTGCAGTGCGTTTCGGGCGAACCTATTTCGGACGCTCTCATCGCCGATACCTGCGCCCGGATTGCCCACATTCGAGTCTCTGAAGAGGGACAGGAAGGCCTGGGTGCCTTTCTTGAGAAGCGCCAGCCCGCCTGGGCATCAACGGAGAACTGACCCCGTGTTTAGCAAACTACTCATTGCCAACCGAGGAGAAATAGCGTGTCGAGTGATCGCCACCGCGAAACGACTCGGGATACCTACCGTGGCGGTCTTCTCGGATGCCGACAGTGATGCGCTACATACGAAACTTGCCGATGAGGCTGTGCACATCGGTCCCTCCCCTGCCCGCGAGTCCTACCTGCGTATCGATGCAATTATTAACGCAGCCTTAACCACCGGCGCCAGCGCAATACATCCCGGCTACGGTTTTCTGTCAGAAAATGCTGCCTTTGCAAACGCCTGCGCCGAGAACGGCATCACCTTTGTCGGCCCGCCCGCCAGTGCGATTGAAGCCATGGGCTCAAAAGCCGCGGCCAAACAGATCATGGAAGAGGCAGGCGTACCACTGGTCCCCGGCTATCACGGCGCCGATCAAGCATCGGCTGTCCTAAAAGCCTCCGCTGACGCTATGGGCTACCCCGTGCTATTGAAAGCCACGGCCGGTGGTGGAGGCAAAGGTATGCGCCAGGTATGGCATGCCGACGAGTTTGAAGAGGCACTGGCAGCAGCACAGCGTGAAGCCAGCAGCAGCTTCGGCGACGATACAATGCTGGTCGAGAAATATTTAACTCGCCCCCGCCACGTCGAGGTGCAGGTTTTTTGCGACAACCACGGTGAGGGCGTTTATCTCGCCGAACGCGACTGTTCGGTACAACGGCGCCATCAAAAAGTCATCGAGGAGGCACCTGCGCCGGGCATGACAGATGCGCTTCGCGAGGCCATGGGCGAGACTGCAGTGACGGCGGCCCGGGCCATAGACTATCGCGGTGCCGGCACCGTCGAGTTTCTGCTGGACGAAGACGGCAGCTTCTACTTCATGGAAATGAATACCCGGCTGCAGGTAGAGCACCCGGTCACTGAGATGATCACGGGCCAGGATCTGGTGGAGTGGCAACTTCGCGTCGCCAGCGGCGAGGCATTGCCCCTATCGCAATCGCAGATTCGCATTGAGGGTCATGCACTGGAGGCTCGCATCTATGCCGAAGACCCCGACAATGATTTCCTGCCTATGACAGGCACGCTGTCGTTCCTCCAAACGCCCTGTGAATCAGCCCATGTCCGCGTGGATACCGGGGTGGTCCAGGGTGATGACATCAGCATCTACTACGACCCGATGATCGCCAAACTCGTTGTCTGGGACGAGACCCGGGATCGTGCCCTGGAGCGTCTGGCACAAGCGCTGTCGAACTACCGAGTGGGCGGGACCACAACCAACATTCCGTTCCTTTACAACCTTGCGGTGAGTGCACCTTTCCGCGCTGCCGATCTCGATACCAGCTTTATCCAGCGACACAACGACCTGCTCTTTACAGAGTCTAAGGAACAGACGAAAACGCTGCTGCCTATCGCGGCGCTTGCACTGATCTGCGAGAGAGAACAGAGCGCCGCGCGCTGCAATCCCTGTTTGGATCCGTGGTCACCCTGGGATGCTTTGGACAGTTGGCGGCTAAACCAGTCGCACTCGCAACATTTCAGAATCAAACTGGGCGATGAGGAGCGTGAGTTCCATATCGAGCAACGGGCGAAGACACTGAGCATCGTCACCGGTGAAGAGCGCACCGACATTACGGGCAATCTCAGCGGCACTGAACTCACCTTCGAGCTGAACGGTCATCGACGTGCTGCCACCGTGGCCGCCGACGGCGACCACTACACCGTGTTCCTCGAAGGCCGCAGTTTCAGCTTCGAGCATTTACAGCCAGACACAGGCGAGCAGGACAGCGCCTCGGGCGACGGCGGTCTCCACGCGCCCATGAATGGCACTGTTGTCGCCCTTCTGGCTGAGCAAGGCACTGCAGTGGAGGCCGATGCTCCTCTGATGGTTATGGAGGCCATGAAGATGGAGCACACTATCAGGGCGCCTGCGGCAGGCGTGGTCACGCAATTCTATTTCAACGCCGGCGATCTGGTCGACGGCGGTGCGTTGCTATTGGCCTTCGAGGAAAGCGGAGAAGACGCGTGAAGCGACCCGGGGAAGTCACACTCGTTGAAGTCGGGCCCAGGGATGGACTGCAGAATGAAGCAGGCACCCTGACACTGATTGACAAGCTGCAGCTTATCGATGACCTCGGCGCGGCGGGGTTAACCGTTATTGAAGCTGGCAGTTTCGTTAATCCCCGCTGGGTGCCTCAAATGGCCGATAGCGAAGCTGTGTTCCAGGCCATAAACAGGAAACCCGGTGTCCGCTACAGCGCTCTCACTCCCAATATAAAAGGTCTGGAGCGCGCAATCAGTGCCGGCGCTGACGAGGTGGCCGTCTTTGCGGCGGCCTCGGAGAGCTTTTCCCATAAAAACATCAACTGCAGTATCGATGAAAGCCTGGCGCGCTTTGCGCCGGTGATGGAGCAGGCTGCCGAGCGTGGCCTTCCTGTGAGGGGATACGTGTCCTGCGTGCTTGGCTGCCCCTACGAGGGAGAGGTCTCTACGGATGCGGTTGCTGCCGTGACCGACAAACTATTGCAAATGGGCTGCTACGAAGTGTCGCTGGGCGACACCATAGGAACAGGCACCGCCGGCTCAATGAAAGCTCTGCTGGACAGGCTGCTCGCCGATTTTACGCCTGACCAACTGGCCGTGCACTGCCACGACACTTACGGAC
>SPKZ01004473.1_pt1 | contig 10074 bp, 7 predicted proteins | sample 2456571 | NCBI WGS metagenome assembly SPKZ01 (sample SAMN11192286, study PRJNA482655) | marine metagenome | biome: ENVO:00000447; feature: ENVO:00000244|ENVO:00000211|ENVO:00000569|ENVO:00002023; material: ENVO:00002151; isolation source: ocean water from marine abyssalpelagic zone ...
AAGTTTACCAACAATAACAGAAATGATTTTTGGTGAATACAAATTAAAATGTTTAGGAAGATTAAACCTATGGGCGATCTGATTGAACAATGACTTATCTATATTTCCGAGAATTTTTAAATAAAACGACAAGTAAAAAATAAATCCATACAACGGATTTACAAATATACATTCGTATATTTTCTTCAATCCAGAAAAAGTCGTTAAAAAATAGAACATCCAAGTCGAAGTTAAGGGTATAATCCATTGATACATAACCATGGCTAAATTCATAATAAGTTGAACCATTCGTTTCGCAGACACTTCGGACATATTCCTAGTTAAGTTTTGATAGATAATATTACTAGAGTATAAAACCCGAGTGGCTGTAGCCATACTAACAATATCGTCTTTAGAAAGAAGTATGGATATAATTCTATTACCATATTTGTAAAAAGTATTTGCTCGTTTATCGTTGCGGCTCTCCCCTTTCCCGATCTCGTGGAGTGTTAAATCTAATACTTTATTAGGAGTATATCTATCCATTTTAATATTAAAAAATAATAGTAAGAATGTAAAAGAATATCTATTTTTGATTTAGGAATAAAGTGTTAGAACGAGAAACATGGTAACATTATCCGAAATTTTCGACCGAACACTTTATAGTTATTCGTACGACGATCTCATTATGCATCCGGGTTTTATAGACTTTCCCCTGGAAAAAGTCAACCTAGAAACGCAATTAACCGACAAGATCACCTTAAAAGTGCCTATACTAAGTGCCCCGATGGACACCGTCACCGAACATAAATTGGCCATTCAATTGGCCTTACAAGGAGGACTAGGAATAATACATAACAATAACAGTATTGAAACCCAGGTTGCCGAAGTCCTCAAAGTAAAACGCTACAACAATGGATTTATAGATAACCCCGTATCGTTTTCCGGAGAAATCCCTCTCGATACAATCATCAAAGCGCGAAAGGAATATGGGTTTAGCAGTTTCCCTATTCTGGATAAAAAAGGTTGTTTAATAGGCGCAGTGTCAAAGATGGAAATAGATTTCCGAGACGGCCAAACGGATGTGTCGGAAGTGATGAAACCGTATGCCGAACTCCCCAAAATCCATACTAAGTCGCATGGCTGGTCGCATGACGACTATTCCCTCGCCGAAGCGCAAAAAATTATTAAAGAGAAAAAATGTAACCGTCTATTCGTGGTCGACGCGGACCAGCGACTTGTTTCTCTAATAACCCGCAAAGACATCCTCGAGGCTCTGCGATACCCTTTGGCTACCAAATGTGATTCAACGAACCAACTTTTAGTCGGGGCCGCCGTGTCAACCCACCCCGAAGATCGGGATCGAATCCAAGATCTCTACAAAGCAGGGGCCGATTTAATTGTTATCGACGCAGCCCAAGGCAATTCGTCGTTCCAGATCGAAACGATCAAATATATCAAAACCAATTGTCCCGAAGTCGGCATCATGGCCGGGAATGTAGTTACCCAAAACCAAGGAAACAATCTCGTCGCCGCCGGTGCTCACGTTCTCCGAGTCGGAATGGGAGTCGGGAGTATTTGTACAACCCAAAAAGTATGCGGGGTCGGACGAGGACAGGCAAGCGCCATCGTCGACACTCAAGGGTGTGGCGTCCCGATTGTCGCCGATGGCGGGGTTAAAAGTTCCGGAGACATAATCAAAGCGTTCGCTTTGGGAGCATCAGCAGTAATGCTCGGGTCTATGTTAGCCGGAACCGACGAATCTCCGAGCGATTATTTATACGAAGAGGGGGTTCGCTTAAAAAACTATCGGGGAATGGGAAGTTTAGGGGCTCTAAAGATCCAGCCAATAAACCGTTACGCGCTGAGCGCGTCCGCCGAAGGCGGTAACGAAAGTCCCAGGAAGGTTAAAATTGCACAAGGCGTCGAAGGATCGGTAGTCTGCAAGGGATCGGTCGGGCTTTATCTCCCCTACTTGGTCTCAAGCATTAAACACGGATTTCAAGATTTAGGAGTCGAAACCATGAAAAGTCTGCACGACGGCGTTCAAGGGGGCAAGATCCGATTTGAATTGCGAAGCCCAGCCTCTTACAAAGAGGGGGAAGTCCACAGCATTTTTCGGTTTACCCAAACCGGATATACCCCATAATTTAAAATTGATTTGAAAAACTTATATTCAAAATAAATTACAAAACATCAGCATGGAAAATTTTAAAGTTGCAATTGAAAAATTTCAATCGCAGGAACGCGAAAAAATTAAGCAAGAATTCAAGGATGAATTGGACACCTTAACCCAAAGAGTGGAAACCCTCACTACTAAACTCGAGAGGATATGTCACAGACATAGTCTGTACACAATGGGTGTTTCCGAGGCTGCGAACATTTTAACCGATCTTGCAGATGATTTCAAACGGCTAGAAGTAGTGCATTCGGATTCTTTATTGAATATTGTTGAAGAGAAGGAGGAAAAGTCCGATTCTCCGAACCTTCGACGGTCATTAAGAAACAAACGGCCAAAGGAAGACCTTGTTAATTTCCATTCCATCAAAGACCGAATCAAATACATGAAACACGACCCTCAAAATTTTTCTAAACAACTGTCCATTATAGGGAAAAAAATGGCTGAGTACTACCGCAAGTCTCACAACGACGAAGATCCGTCCAAAAGAGATGAAAAAATTAACGACAAACACACTTCCCCGGTCTGTGTATACTCTGAAGAAGACTGGGAATACATGGATTATCTCATTAAAACTTCTCTTGATTTAGAATAAAAATCTGATTTATTTTTCTTCTTTTTTTTTGAAGAAGAAAAAATTAATCTTTAAAATTCAACAGTTCTGTCAAACTCAAGTGTACTTTGCGACCCTAGTTTCGAGTATTCCGAAACCCGTTGTTCAAAAAAATTGGTCCGATTAGGGATGCCAATAGCCACCATCCATTCGAAAGGGTTTGAAGCCCGATACAGAGGTTTAAATCCGAGTTGTGTAACAAGATTGTCAGCAGTCAGATGGACGTATTCAACTAAATCGTCCGCCTTGAGACCTACCAAATCCTGTTCAAGCGATTTTTTAATAAGATCTTCCGCGATGGCCACTGCGTCTTTGACAATATCAAGGACGGTTTGTTCTTCTTTAGCCTCGTCAGGCCAATCTTTCGTATTCAATTTAAGAGTATGGTAGAGTTCCACAGCAAAAAGAGCGTGAAGTGCTTCATCCCGAGCAATGAATTCGTTCGCTTTGCACAAGCCAGGTAATTTGTTCTGGCGTTTGATATACCAGATGGCGACAAACAAAGCCACAAAAATAATACCTTCAATACAAGCAAACGCGACAACTCTTTCTCGAAGAGGGCGGTCGGATTCCATCCATTTTTTCATCCATAAAGCAATCCGGTGAATACTCGGGTAGTGTTGAATAGCATTCAACGCCCGATCGCGTTCGGCCGGGTCTGTGATAAAAACATCGATCATTATTGAGTACATTTCATTATGAACTGTTTCAACCAAATTTTGTACTGCGTAAAAATGTCCGGCTTCTTTCAAAATGTCGCTCGACTCGTCTTGGAACCGTTTCGAAATATTTTCAATCACAAGACCGTCGGCCTGTGCAAAAAAACAAAGTACAAACTTGATTAAGCGTTGAGTCTTTGGATCCAGAGATTGCCAGTCGTAGCGATCTTGGCTCATATCAATTTCTTGTGCCGTCCAGATCATATCAAACTGGAGACGATAATACTTGAGCAAATTAGCATGTTCAATCGGGAAAAACGAATATTTTCGAAAGGCGTCTGCTGTGTTCGCCATTGATTTTATTTTTATAAATATTTAAATACTTTTCAATTTTTCTTTTCAAGTACAAAAGATGAACAGCGAAATATTCTGGTCAAAACTACAAACCCTAATCATAGCCTCGCTCTCTTTCATAACCGCACTCGCCTGGAATTCGGCCTTCCAAAATTTATTTGAAAATGTTCCCTTCTTTAAAAAGGGAGGTCCTTGGGTTTATGCTATCCTACTAACTCTAATTGTAATCGCAGTTACATATCTATTAAACCACAAAGAAACGGAAGACGAGAAATCTTCATAACAAATCTTTCGCTTCTTAAATGGATGGGTACACTCCTGTCCTCTTGCCTCTTGAAATACAATCTCTTATTGAATACCGGACCCCTTGCGAATGGAAAGAAATACGGGAATGGCTCAGTTTCAAGATCGGACGAGACCCAACCTTAGTAGTCCTAACCTTTCTGTGTACCCCGTTACCGATTTTATATGAAAAAATTGTCCCCCATTGTTCCCTAATGTAAGGTGATTAAAAAAATTAAATTAGTTCGTACGTCAAACTTATTTAATTTTTTTATTGTCAATAAAGAAATAATGAACCCAGAAGAACCAATGCCAGAAATACCCATGTCTATAAAGGCCGACGTCCCTCCCCGCCGCGATCCGCTCTCAATAAAAGAAGCCCGGGATAATCTGAGTGGAGTTTGCGCGCTCGAGTGTGAATACCAAAGAGAAAATAAATTTATACCCCAACCCCACCAAACAAAGGCAGTAAGAATTTACCAAAAATTGATAAACAGTCAACGAGGAATCCTATTGTATCATAAATTCGGGTCAGGAAAAACATGTACCAGTATTCTAGTTGCCGATTACTTATTAAGTAATGCAGACAACAACCTTAAACATGTTTGGGTATTAACTCCCGGTAACTTGAGGCGTAATTTCTACCACGAATACTGTTTTGTTTGTGGAAAGTACGTCGCCAATTTTAAAGATGATTATACGTTCATTAGTTATAATTATAGTGTATTGGATGTCGAAAGACTACCAAGTTTTGACAATAGTGTTATAATTATCGACGAAATCCACAATCTTATAAATGCCTATATTAATGCTGAAAAGAGAAAAAAATCTATCGCCAAAACTTTAATCGCCAAATTGTATGACGCCACCAATATAAAGATTATTGCTCTTTCGGGAGACCCGATTTACTCTCGCCCAACCGAAGTAGGAATTCTTTTTAAGTTACTGAAACCATCTTTAGATGTCCTCAACATCGACAAGTTATTGGAAACCCCCTCCGAGTTTAAAATCCTGATTCGAAACCTAATTTCTTATATTCCCGGCAAAACGGAAGATTTTCCTCGAATTGTGGACACCATCGTGGAATGTCAGATGTCTCAGTTTCAAAAGGAGAAATTTATTCCGATTAAACTACGCGAAAGCCGTTTCCGAAAATTTAGCCTCAAGTTTCCCGTCGACGATCATCTTAAATACAACAACCGTATTATGACAGCGAAACTTTATATTCAAACCCGCCAGGCTTCCAATTTTTGTTATCCCTCGTGGGCCTGCGGGCTTAATGTCAAGGGGGAGAAAAAAGGCGACGAGATAGGCGACGACGAGATTAAGATAGCATTTGACGAGATAGGCGAGGACGGTGGGGAAAAAGAAGAAGGAGAACCCAAGAAGGAAGCGATCCAAGAAAAACCTGTATCGAAACTGCTTTATATTGTAGTGGCCAAAGAAGGAATGAAAATGACTGAAACTTCGGACAACGACTCCAAAGAAGTAAAACGCTTGAATAAAGGCGATACATTCAAAAAGATATGGTGGAAGAGGCTTTCACATATTAATGGTACCGTACAATGGGAAGTTGAATCAGATAAAGTGAAGGGCTGGATTACTCTCCCCGCCGAAGAGAGAGATGCTGTCATCCTCTCAGCCAAAACAAAAAAAAGACCGGACAAACTTGTATCGAAGGGGGGATGGGTCGACAAATCGGATTTAGAAGGAAAACTAGAGACTTATTCCCGGAAATTCTTTGCTGTTCTTCAAAAGATTTCCACCCAGTTTCAAGGAAAACATGCGATTTTTTCTTTTTTCAAAACCCGGGGAGGTCTTTATTTGATGGGAACGCTTCTCGAGATGTGTGGTATTAGTTATCGACTGTACACCGGCGACGAAAACGATGAACAAAAAACCCAAATCTTAACCGAGTATAATTCTCCCGAGAACAAAGACGGCGACCGAATTAAAGTCATTTTGTTTTCTTATGCCGGGTCGGAAGGAATGACTCTGACCGCAGTCCAACACCTTCATATTCTCGAAACTGATCTCCGCGAGGGTCGGGCTCAACAAGTTATTGGCCGGACTGCCCGATACAAGTCTCACGCTATGCTTCCGGAGGCTAACCGAAAAGTACATGTTTGGCGGTACTGGTCCGTCACGAGTTTCGACGGAAAAGAGGACGAAGGAATCGACCGGAAACTTTATAATGACGCTCAACTCCGTTACAACGCCATTCAACAGTTGTTAACCTATTTTAAAGAGGTTTCAATCGAGAATACAGATCCAGAACAAGACGAAAAACTTGATTTAGAAGAAGTTACAACGAGTGTGTCTCCTGAGGACGAGAATACACTTTTAACAGTAGAGGATAAGATCCGATACGCTCTCAATCGTCTTCTTTATTGGAATTATTACCTTCTTACTAAAAATAACAAAATTTGGAACTCTAAAGAATTCCGAAAAAGTTTGGTTTTTGACCCTGATGATGGTATTTATACCATAAATAAAAATTATTCAATCAGCCCCCTATCCCCGAAACAATTTAAGAATATAAAGAAACTTTATCTAAATTGCCCAACGATGACACACGGCATGGCCAAGCAAGAAATGGAATTTCTTAAAAAAATCCAAAATCAAAAATACGATTCTGAGTTGTTGCGGCTATTTCCAATTATCCTCAGTGAAACTAAAAAAGTACAGCATTTTATTCTTCAATAACTTAACGACCCTGTTGATGCCCTCGTTGACGATTTAAGTGGGCCCACCGGTCACCTCGACAGTATTTTTTTGATGTTGGTTCGGGAAGGGATTCGTCCACGTTTTCTTCCGCTTTACTATCATCATCAAATTGAAATATAGTGGATAAAAGAGGCGACGGGGGCGTAGAGGGGGAAGAAGGGGGAGGCGGCGGGGTGCGTTTCCGCCGCCTCCGTCTCTGGCGGCGGAGTTGAGACCGTTCTCTCACGTCAAGTTCGGAAAGAACTTGCGACAAAGAGTCGGTGTTCTGAAGTCTAGTAAAGTTTAACATCGATTCCCAGTCTTCAACCGAATTCCCTGCCGACCGCGATAAAATAGGGGGGAGAGAGGCAGGTCCTCTCGCTCCTGTGGAAGGGGCCGACCGAGACAGGATATCAATATTAATCGGGACCGAAGGCGGTTCTATTTCGTTGCCGAAAGGGGTCCGACATAAGGGGCACACACTCTGTGTGTGCAGACTTTGTCTGTATAACATTTTACCGAGACATTCCCAACAAAACCAGTGAAGACACGGAAGAACATTAAACTTGTCTGCCGATTTTGTATCTAAACATATACTACAAAATCGATTAGCAATAGAAGTCATCTACCTACTTCTTTACAATACGTTTTTTCCTCTTTTTTGGAAAAGAGGAAAATTATTGTTTTTATTTTTTTATTGTTTGACTTGAACGATCGTATTCCAAATCCCTCCTATAAAAGAAATCAGAGCCACTCCTATCGAAACCCAAACTGTGATATATAAATCTTGAAGCGTGATTGCTACTTTGAGTAAAAAAGAACACGGGGGACTAGCGACGGTAAACAGGGATAAAATATACCCTTTGACTCCAAAGGGTACACACACATTTGTATAGACTTGGATTGCAACATAGTGCATAGAGAGGATGAAAAATGCAATACTAAGAGATTTGACACAAGTTTTGAATCCTAACATAACCATAGTTAGTGTTAACCTAAATTAAATAAAACCGCATTCAATTTTGTTTCCTAAGTTGAAGAGAGCGGAAGCGAAACGAACAGAAGGGCGGCATACCCACCCTTATATTGAATAAGATGTGCTTGAGGCGTCTCAGTATCATTAATTATTTCCCCGCTAGGAGAGTAAACCACAACGTTATATTCTTTAAATATTTGGTTTCCCCCCTTTTGGTTGATGTCTCTTTCCAAATCGTCGGTATTCCACTTTAAATCTGGAATAGAGGCGAGATTTTTGACAGAACCACGGTTAACCTGGTAAACCACCCAGATTCGAGATACCAAAAGAGCGTGAAATAAGTTGTTATCAAAAGTTTTTCCGCCACTCAGCACGTTTTGAACTAACGACAAGTTCCCCTTGTTTATTTTGTAGTGATAAAAGAAATAGGGTTCTAACAGTTCTTTTTGAAAATCGGAATCTTCTTCTTTAGAGTCAAGACGTGCCAAATCAGTTTCTGATGGGTGAAACGTAGAAGAAATAAGACATTTAAGGTATTCCTTTGAAGTGGTTTTATAACGGAACCATTGTTCTACCCCTTCGCGGGACGAAAAAAATTTAACATGGGACTTCTCCTTCTTAAAATTTGTTTTAAAATTATAAAAATTGGGGAGTGTCTCCCTATTTTTCTGGTTCATCACCATTTCTTTATTTATCTGGAGTTCTTTTTGAAGATAAAAATCGAGTCTTTTCGGAAATTCATTATTAGGGACAATTAACCGAATACTATTCTCTTCTTTCGATTCGTCTTGGGGCACGAGGAGGGTATAATGGTCACCACTTATAAAAATTACCCGTTCGGGTAGACAATTGTTTTTATTTGCACTTAAACTATTTTCTTCCGAAGGAGAAAAAACCCGCCATTGTTTAAAAAATACCACTATACATATATTTAATTTCGTAACCAGGGCGTGGAGGTCCTTACTAGTTCCCCAAAAATGTTTGTACTTTTCAATATTTAGAGAACCTATATTCTCAGATGCTCTGACCTTTGCATCTTTGACGGCCGGATGGTTTTCGTCTTGGATTAAGTACCTAAGGTCGTGTATATACTTCCAGTGCCCCCATTTGTTTTTGTTTATGGTACTAGTTTTCTCCGTATCAAAATCTATTAAATTCAGATCGTATTTATGAGGGTTAAGTTTAGCATGGCCACGTAAAATCGAGTGAAACAGGCCATGCCCCCCTCCCGGACTTTGATATTCCTTCCATTTACCTGGATCTGTAGGTTTCGGCAAATATTTAGTTTGGCATTCCCCCTTTCCGTCTTCGAAACACATTTTAAGCCGTTCGGAATTTAACCTTTTAAAGTTTTCCGGGGATAACTCTGATAATGGGGGAAATGTCGTCGGGTTTAAAACAAACATTTTTTTATTCTCTAACGACATCCAATTCGGGGGGTCCCATTTATCAAAATTATAATTAGGGGGGGTTTTAATTACAAAAGAATTTTTCAAACTATAATTGTCGGGGTCGCACGAATAGAGAAACAGGACGTACTGTTTAAAAATATTAGCCTTGTGAACCCGGTCCTTGTAGGTGTCGAGTTCCGACAGGTAGGGCGAAACTCCGTCGATCATCAGAGGAAAGGGGATCGGACCGTTCGGTTTGAAGTCGGTATCAATCGGGATAAACACACTCGGAGGAAAAGTTGAATTTTTAAACCAACAACCCGTGGACGTAAGAAGGACTTCGTTACAACTAAGTTCGGCCTTTAAATCTGTGATAAAATCGTCTATTTTATTAGTTGAAAAAGATTGCACTTTATTATGAGTTTCAATATGAACTTTGCCGAGAGGAGGTAAGGGGAAGGTAAGAAGATTAATCAACTGCTTCTTATATTTATTATGGAACCCGTAAATTATTCTTAATTTACCAACTGAATCTATATATTGAGATTGGATTGTGAAAACCATCTCTTTATTTATTATAATGAAAATTTAAATATAACAATTTAAAATTGTATTCTTCCCACTTAATATGAAGGCTCACCGACACAGTATGAGGATGAAACATAAAAAGAAACGGATGCGCCGCCAAAAACGTATTCGGAAGAGACGGAAGGGCCGGGCGATCTAGTAAAGAGTGGCGTATGATTTCTTCTCAGTTGGAGAAGAAATATAATTCACCTTTCTTAATGCATGTGGAAATAAGAAGATGGGGTTTGAGCCTCTGTCTTGGCGGTTTGAGCCGCTGCACGTCTTGCGTGGCTTCCATAAACGTGGGCGCTGGGATTGCGACATCCAGACTCTTCCCAACGTTTGCCATTTATATTTACGCATTGGCG
>SPKZ01005230.1_pt1 | contig 10072 bp, 9 predicted proteins | sample 2456571 | NCBI WGS metagenome assembly SPKZ01 (sample SAMN11192286, study PRJNA482655) | marine metagenome | biome: ENVO:00000447; feature: ENVO:00000244|ENVO:00000211|ENVO:00000569|ENVO:00002023; material: ENVO:00002151; isolation source: ocean water from marine abyssalpelagic zone ...
ACCAGGTAGGAAAGCACGGATTGTGTTAACTTCAACAGTGAAACCGCCTTTAACTTTACCGTTGATAACACCAACGATAGTTTCTTGCTCTTCGAAAGCCTTCTCAAGAACACCCCAAGACTCATGACGCTTAGCTTTTTCACGAGAAAGTTGAGTTTCGCCGAAACCATCTTCAATAGCATCGATAGCTACGTCAACGATATCGCCAACAGATACTTCTAATTCGCCTAAAGCGTTTTTGAACTGTTCAGCTGGGATTGGGCTTTCTGATTTTAAACCTGCATCTACAAGTACTGTACCGCGTTCGATACGAATAACCGTACCTTTAACAATAGAGCCAGGGCGAGTTTCTAGTTGTAATAGAGACTCTTCGAATAGTTGAGCAAAAGATTCAGTCATGTTTTAAATTCACATTTTCAATCCATCGACGCAATCCGGCGACAACGGGGTTGTTAATTAAGACTTACCCATCCTTGGGTAAGCAGATTTATGTTTTTTATCGACTAACTAGTCGGTGCAAAATCAAAGGAATTAGCAGCGTAATCAATTACTTTAGCTAACACTTCATCAATTGACATCCCAGTTGAGTCAACCATAAGTGCATCATCTGCAGGTACAAGCGGCGCCACCTTACGGTTGCGATCTCGCTCATCGCGCTCGTTGATCTCACTTAAAAGGGACTGGATATTAGCATCAAAGCCCTTTTCTTGCAACTGAATGAAGCGACGTTGTGCGCGTTCTTCAGCGCTTGCAGTTAAGAATAATTTGATCGGAGCATTGGGAAATACAATTGTCCCCATATCACGGCCATCAGCAACCAGCCCCTGATCGGTATGAAACGCCCGTTGTCGTCTTAGTAAAGCTTCTCTAACTCGCGGAAATGCAGCGACTTTCGATGCAGCATTACCAATTTTTTCAGAGCGGATTTCACGAGAAACGTCCTCACCTTCAAGAATCACTTTAATGCTAGCATCATCACTGGTAAATCGAACATCTAAATGCCCAGCAAGCGGCGTTAAAGCATCTTCATTATCAAGTTCAACATTATGGTGAAGAGCGGCTAAGGCTAGTACGCGATAAATAGCACCACTATCGAGTAACTGCCATCCGAGTTTATCTGCTAATAACCGTGCAATAGTTCCTTTACCAGCACCACTTGGGCCGTCGATGGTTATTATTGGCAAATTGTTAGCCTTCATTTCAATACCTTTTTTATCACTAAAAATCGCGGCATATTATATGAAGAGAACCGACTAACTGCAATCGCCAATGTTGTCATTTGGTTAAAATAATATTTTATTCTTAACCAATTTGACCTAAATCAGGTTGGCTAATCGCACTAAAGCACTGGAAATAGCTCGGAAATGTTTTTGAAGTACATCCAGGATCATTAATAATGACTGCCGTATCACTTAAGGCCACCAAAGAAAAACACATCGCGATTCGATGATCATTGTAGGTATCAATTGTGGCGGCAAGCAATCGAGTGGGTGGCGTGATTGTTATATAATCTTCACCTTCGTCAACAATCGCACCCACTTTTCGTAATTCTGTTGCCATTGCGGTTAAACGATCTGTTTCCTTGACTCGCCAATTGTAAATATTACTAATCGTGGTTGGTCCAGTTGCAAATAACGCAGTGGTTGCAATTGTCATGGCGGCATCAGGAATATGATTCATATCCATTGAAATACCAGTTAAACCACCCGCTTCAACCGTAATTGCATTAGCTTGCCAAGTTACTTTTGCACCCATTTTTTCAAGCACATCGGCAAACTTAATATCCCCTTGAACAGAATCACTACCGATGCCCGTAACTGTTACTTTGCCCCCTCTAATAGCCGCAGCGGCTAAAAAATAACTAGCCGATGAAGCATCCCCTTCAACGTGCACTTCGCCTGGTGATTGATAATTCTGTTGACCCTTGATATAAAAATGTTGCAAATTATCGTGTTGTACTTCAATGCCAAATTTTTTCATTAAATCCAAGGTTATTTCAATATAAGGTTTCGAGACCAACTCACCAAGAATCTCAATTTCAATATCATCTTTGGCTAACGGTGCAGCCATTAAAAATGCCGTTAAAAACTGGCTTGAGACACTGCCATCGATGGTCACCTTACCGCCGCTTAGTCCAGTGCCTTTAATGGTTAATGGTGGAAAACCATCGAAGTCGTGATAGCTAATATCTGCGCCCATGCTCTGGAGTGCTTCGACTAAACTACCAATTGGTCGCTCTGACATTCTTGGTTCACCAGTTAATCTGAATGTGCCTTGCCCTAAACACAATGCAGCGCACAATGGTCGCATCGCGGTACCAGCATTGCCCAGATATATCTCACAATCATCGGTATAGTTGAATGGGCCGCCATTGCCTTCAACGATACATTGAGTGCGATCATCGGATAATTGATACTTTATATTTAATATTTTCAACGCATCAAGCATATGGCGTATGTCATCACTGTCGAGCAAGTTGTTTATTGTCGTGGTTCCCTGCGCTAAAGCGGCCAATAATAGGGCACGATTAGACAGACTTTTTGAGCCCGGTAAATTAACGATACCATTGACAGCTGATATCGGTTGAAGCGTTAAGGAATCCATGTGTTCTCTCAATAAATTAAAACAGTTATGCAAAACATAATGCCAGTGTAATCCTCCACTGCCAATCTCTTATTTAGTCTAAATTGAATTTTTCATTCAATTTGTAGTTCGTAATGATTTAATTTATAGATGGTAATTACCTTTGTAATTAGCTAAACGATCGGTCTATAATTAATTCATGATAAATATACCGAACAAACCTCGCCGTGGTCGACCACCAAAAGTGAATCGTGACAATCAAGACACCAAAGCCGAATTAATTCGTAGTGGACTTGAGCAATTAACTGAATTCGGATTTACAGGTTCGGGCATTGACCAAATATTAAAACGCGTTGGCGTACCTAAGGGATCTTTTTATCATTACTTCGCTAGTAAAGAAGCCTTTGGAATCGTAGTCATTGCAAGCTATGAACAATATTTCAATCAAAAATTAAACCGTTATTTATTAGATGACTCGATTACACCGTTGTGCCGAATTAGCCATTTTGTCGAAGACGCCAAAGTAGGAATGATTAGACATCAGTTTAAACGCGGCTGTTTAGTGGGTAATCTGGGTCAAGAAATCGATTTATTACCCTTAAGTTATCGCCAAATTTTGATCAATATTTTCAATCATTGGCAAGCCCAAATATCAGCTTGTCTAAAACTAGCGCAACAACAAGGTCAATTATCACCACAGGCTGACTGTGATTTATTGGCTGAACTTTTTTGGATTGGTTGGGAAGGTGCAGTGACTCGCGCTAAGTTAACCCAAAGTGCGCAACCACTAGAAAGCTATCACAATCATTTTATACACACATTACCAAAATAATTTTTATGCCATTAAGAGACGATCGGTCTATAAAGGAGAGTTAAATGTTTAAAGGTATTTTAATTAATAAAGATCAACAAGGTTATCACACTGACTTAACCGATATCTCAAACGATACTCTACCCGAGGGCGATGTGACGGTGAGTGTTTCATACAGCAGCCTAAATTACAAAGATGCATTGGCCATTACTGGCAAAGCTCCTGTAGTCAGAGTTTTTCCGATGATTCCTGGTATTGATTTAGTGGGCACAGTCACTCAAAGCCAAAGTAACACCTTCGCCATTGGTGACACTGTATTGCTTAATGGTTTTGGGATTGGTGAAAAACACTGTGGCGGTTTAGCACAAACCGCGCAATTAAAAAGCGAGTGGCTCATCGAGCTACCATCAGGCTTATCACCGCGCCAAGCGATGATTATTGGCACTGCGGGTTATACGGCGATGCTATCTGTCATGGCGTTAGAAAATAACGGGGTCAAGCCCGAACATGGTGAAGTTATCGTCACTGGGGCCAATGGCGGAGTTGGTAGTTTTGCGATTGCCATTTTAGCGCAACTTGGCTATACCGTTATCGCATCAACAAGACGAACCGATCAAAGCGATTACCTAAAAAGTCTAGGTGCTCATGATGTCATCGACAGTTCAAGTTTAAGCGATGCTGGTCGACCAATGGTTAAAGAGCGTTGGGCGGGTGCTATAGATTCCGTAGGCAGTCATACCTTAGCGAATATTTGTGCCAGCATGAAATATGGCGGGACAGTTACGGCCTGTGGTTTAGCGCAAGGCATGGACTTTCCTGCATCTGTTGCACCGTTTATTCTTCGAGGGATCACTTTAGTGGGTATCGATAGTGTGATGCGACCATTAAATGATCGCCGAGAAGCATGGCAGCGCCTAGCGGCATTATCGGATAAAAGCATCTTTGATAAGATTGCCTCTGAGATTAAACTTGATCAAGTTATCACGGCGGCAGAACAACTACTCGAGGGGAAAATACGTGGTCGAGTGGTGGTCAATGTCAGAGATTAATTAGATGATCACAGCAAGAGCATTATGATATAGAGGAGCTACAACAATTGTAGCTCCTGTGCTTATTCAATACTGACGTTGATCGTCAATCACTTTGCCATCATTAAGCAATGAGTCCTGTTCGACAATTTCAATGGTTGCATTGAGTTTGGTGACCGCTTTAATCGTTTGATGAATTATCAAAATATCAATATTTTGATTAGACGACTCAATCAATAAAGTCATTTCATCACGATGATTATCACTGGTGACGATTAAGCGCGCCTTTTCAATCTCGGGATGACGACTAATAATGGTCGCTATTTGTGAGGGATGAACAAACATTCCTTTTATTTTTGTGGTTTGATCAGCACGTCCAAGCCAACCTTTAATCCGCATATTGGTTCGACCGCAAGGGCTTGACCCGGTTAGAACCGCTGATAAATCACCGGTTGCAAATCGGATCAGTGGATAATCGCGATTAAAATTAGTAATGACAACTTCACCGACCTCCCCGTCAACGACTGGGACATTGGTACCTGGGCGGACAATTTCCAGTAGAATATCTTCGCTAACGATTAAACCTTGCTTGGCGGACGACTCATAGGCAATTAATCCGGCATCAGCACTGGCGTACGCCTGCAAGACACTAATACCATCAGTCTCAAAGCTTTCTCTCAAGGTTTCTGGCAATGCTTCACCAGTCACTAAGGCTTTTTTAATCGGACTAATATCACCCTTTTGACGTAATATGTTCAAAAATGAGGGGGTACCACAATAGCCTTGCGGCTTTAAATGATTGATCACTTCTAACTGTTGTTCGGTTTGACCGGGACCCGCTGGAATAACCACACAACCACAGGCTTTAGCACCGGCATCGAGAATAAAACCACCGGGGGTTAAATGATATGACAAACAATTTAGGACCAGATCACCGGCACGAAATCCGGCGGCAAAAAATGCCCGCCCCGTACGCCAAAAATCATCACCTGTACCCTGAGGATCATAAATAGGCCCAGGAGATTGAAACATCCGTTGTATTTGAGCATTATTGGCATTAACACCAGCCAAAGGTAATTGCTTAGCTTGGAGCTCAATTAAATCACTTTTACGCAGCAGTGGTAATGTCGCAAAGCTGGCACGTGATGTAACCGTTTGAGGATCGACAGCACTTAGTGACTGCTGATAATAATTACAGTGTTCCTTAGCAAACGAAATTAAATCAGTCAGTTGTGCAAGTAATGCTGTTTCCCGTAATTGCGGAATCTGGCTTTCCTTTTGATCAAAAAATTGTGACATAGCATTTATCTCCTTACAGCCAACGTTTACGACGCTTATAGGATTTGAGATTTTTAAAACTTTTACGTTCTTCATTACCGCCACCCAGATAGAACTCTTTAACATCTTCGTTGCTCAATAGGTATTCACTGGTGCCGTCCATCACTATTTTCCCCGATTCCATGATGTAACCATAATCGGCGGCACGCAGGGCGTAATTAGCGTTCTGTTCAACCAATAAAATGGTGATCCCTTGCTCTTTATTTATTTGCTCAATTATTTTGAACACTTCCTTCACTAATAAAGGCGACAAGCCCATCGATGGTTCATCGAGTAAGATCATTTTCGGCCGTGCCATTAATGCTCGACCAATCGCCAGCATTTGTTGCTCGCCACCAGACAAATAGCCAGCCAAACCTGTGCGCTCTTTTAAGCGTGGAAAAAAATGATAAACCATCTCAATATCTCGGGCAATATTCTGAGTATCATTACGGGTATAGGCACCCAATTTAAGATTATCTAAACTGGTCATATCTTCAATGATTCGCCGTCCTTCCATCACCTGAAACATGCCGGTACGCACTATTTCTTCGGCAAACTGTTTATCAACTCGTTCGCCCATAAAATGAATATCACCGCGCGTTACTTCTCCATATTCAGAACGCAGTAAACCAGAAATAGCCTTTAACGTGGTTGATTTTCCCGCACCATTAGGGCCGAGTAATGTTACGATATCGCCCTCAGGTACGGCTAATGTTACGCCGCGTAATACTTGGATAACTTCATCATAAACAACTTCAATGTTGTTCACTGATAACATAGGGGGCGGCGTTTCAATTTTTGCTATTGCACTCATTCCAACTCTCCATAACAAGATCGGAGCAGCATAACTGCCCCGATCTTATTAACTATTAATAACCCAACCAATCATCACGACGTTTTAAAGTCACTTGTGAAACTCGTTCAATCTTAATATCACCGCCATTGTAGTTACCTTTATAAATATTAACGGTATTAATACCTCGATGATCCGTCGGCGTCCAGGTGGCTGGTAAACAAACGCCTTCTAAACCTTTTGGCTCCCAGTCTTTAACCGCGTACATCCCTTTTTTAACGTTTTCACCGGTAATGCCACCGTTATGTTTCGCCCAAACCATCGCCTCTTTCATAAAAAATACCGAACAAACACCACGCGCATAATGATGAGTTCTTTCTTTATTACCGCTTGAGTCTGATTGTTTAGATATTTCTCGCACGAGTTTCATACCAGGAACATTATCATTCCAAAATGGCGTCATGGCAGGGAAGATATAATCTTTAATCCCCGCTCCTACTGCTTTAAATATTTTTTTATCGCCGCCCCAAACATTAGACATAAATTGCAATTCAGTACCCACGGTATTACAAGATTTGATTAGCGATAATACTGAGCCGCCTAAGTTACCGATATAGCCGTAGTTGGTATGTGAATTTTTTAACGTTAAACATTGCGCTTTAAAATCACCAGGTTTCATTGAAACGACAACCGCAGGCATCACTTCAAAGCCGAGTTCCTGAGCATATTCAGCACAGGCTTTTTTAGGGGCATTCGGGAAAGGGTGGTTTGCCCCAATGTGAGTAAACTTAGGCTTACCTTTAGCGCCCTTGGCTGTCCAATCATCATTAGCCCACTGCACAAGTGCGCGACATGAGTCAGAGTAAGATGCGCCATAGAAAAAATTATAAGGTGCTGGCTTTTTAGTTTTTGGGTTTTTACCCGTAGGATCCGTTAAGTGACCAGAATAAGAGGCAGAATACACCGGAATGCGATCTCGACTGGCAAAGGTAATGAGCGCTTCCGTGTCAGCGGTGCCCCAACCTTGCATCGCAACCATTTTTTTACGACTCTTCCATTTTTTGTAAGCGCCAATGGCCTGTGGCACCTTGTAAGCGTAGTCAATAGTTTCATACTCAAGTTTAGTACCATCAATCCCGCCATTGGCATTTATGTACGCTAAAGAATCACGCACGCCATCGGCATAGTATTTACCAACAAAGGCGGTTGGTCCTGATAAATCAGCTAAATGTCCAACAAACACTGAATTTTTTGCCAGCGCTGTTGCGCTTAAACTACAGGCAATGCTTACAACTACAGCGCCGTTGATTGATGATTTTCTAAATAAGCTCTTACTCATAATAACAATTCCTCTTTTATGTATTGATACCAATCTGACAAAATTATTACCCACTTGTACTGGTTAAAATTAACGAATGCTGCATTAATTTATTTTTCCTGCGTACAACAAGGTCACAAACTTAATCAAATTGGTATAACGTTTTTTATAATGGTGTTGTTAATAAGAAAATGGATAAAATTTCCAATAGTTCTTAATTTGTTGCCAGCGATGCGCTAGCCCTTCCGGTTCAAAGATTAAAAATAAGATGATCACGGCACCAATCGACATTTCTTTCAAATAAGCCACACCGTCAACCACTGCAGGGATATTGCCCCAATCCGTTTCCTTCATCATGCCAACGATACCTTCTAATGACTCCGGTAATAGCACCATAAAAATCACGCCCATCAAGGTGCCTTTAATTGACCCTAAGCCACCAATGATACACATGGCTAAGAATTGAATTGACAGCATAATGGTAAAACCTTCCGCCGAAACATAACCAAGATAGTGACCATATAGTGCGCCACCAATCCCCGCATAAAAGGCTGAAATACCAAAAGATAACAAACGATATTTGGTTAAATTTATCCCCATAATTTCTGCGGATAAATAATGGTCTCGCACTGCCACAAAGGCACGGCCATCACGACTGCGCATTAAGTTTGAACCCCAAATGTACATACTGACCAAGGCAAATAGCGCAATATAAAAGAAGCTTTGATCGGTATCAAACACAAAACCAAAAATATCAACCGGTTCAGCCATTGCTCCCGATGAACCACCAGAAAACCAGTCGGCACGGGCAAAAAAGTCTTCAATAATAAATTGTGACGCTAAGGTCGCAATCGCCAAGTAGAGTCCTTTAATTCGCGCCGCAGGTAAGCCAAACATCATGCCGACCGCCATGGTCATGAAACCAGCTAGCGGAATAGCAAAAAATACAGGAATGTGCAAAGTGGTGTTAATCCATGCCGACGCAAAGGCACCAAAACCAAAGAACGCACCGTGCCCCAAGGAGATCTGACCGGTAAAACCAACCAAAATATTAAGACCAAGTGCCGCAACCCCTAAATAAGCGACTTGAATAAATAATGAAATATAATATTCGTCAAGAATAAAAGGCGCTGCGCATAGTGCAGCAATTAGGGCGCAAGTCGCTGCCCAAATAAATTTTGTCTCAAAAATGGTGGTGTCTTGTTGATAGCTGGTGCGAAAATCACCGCACGGTCGCATCGAAGTTGTAGACATAATTTTTTCCTAACTGATTAATTATCGATTAAATGCGTTCAATATCTTTGGTGCCAAATAAACCGTAGGGTTTAAACCACAGAATAATTAACAACACATAAAACGGTGCGATATCATAAAGGTTGCCCCAGTGTAAATACTGACCATCGAAAAATTCCGCGACATTCTCCAGTACCCCAATAATCAAACCACCGACAATCGCGCCAATAATCGAATCGAGTCCACCCAAAATAACCGCAGGGAATACTTTAATTCCAATCACCGACAAAGAATCTGACACCCCATTAACCATGCCAATGACCACACCAGCGGTTGCAGATACTGTCGCGGCAATCGCCCAACTCATGGCAAAAACTCGCTTAACTGATATACCTAAACTTTGAGCCACTTGTTGATCAAAAGCCGTGGCTCGCATCGCAAGACCCTGCTTCGAATATTTAAAGAACCAATAAAATGCGGCCATAATAACCAATGCAAATCCGGTACTCATTAAATAAGCGGCCTCAACCCGCAGACCAAATATTTCAAAGGTTTCTTGGCTAAACACTTTTGGATAACTTTCAGCAGAGACCCCAAATATCCATTTCATTAACGCCTGGAAAAACATCGACAGGCCAATAGTCACCATGATCACTGAAATAATTGGCTCACCAATCATTGGCCGGAGCACAATCATTTGCAGCAACATCCCAAAACCGGCCATAAAGACTAAGGTCAATAAAAAGCCAACGATAAATGGTAATTGCAGATAAACTAAAAAAGCCCAGCAAACCCACGCACCAATTAACAAAAATTCACCTTGGCAAAAATTAACAATTTGGGTCGATTTATACACCAACACAAAACACATCCCAACCACACCATAAAGCAAACCAACAATAAGTCCGTTAATAATAAGTTGAGTTAATAATTCAAAATTCATGAGGCTTCTCTCCTAGTTGAGACCGAATCAACGGTTGATTCAA
>SPKZ01016477.1_pt1 | contig 10069 bp, 8 predicted proteins | sample 2456571 | NCBI WGS metagenome assembly SPKZ01 (sample SAMN11192286, study PRJNA482655) | marine metagenome | biome: ENVO:00000447; feature: ENVO:00000244|ENVO:00000211|ENVO:00000569|ENVO:00002023; material: ENVO:00002151; isolation source: ocean water from marine abyssalpelagic zone ...
CACCGCGCGAACCCTTCGAGTATATTGATCCTGCTTTTTCAGGGGGTTAGGGCGAGTTCTCCGCGCCCTGACTGCCTGGAAGCCCCACCACGACCCCCCGAGGTGTTGCGGCACAGCTGTTGGGTCGACCCTGAGGCTCGCTGGGCCGATGTCAGGCGAGAACGCGACCTCGCCCCGTACGGTTGGACGCCGCGGGCGACGATGCAATGAGGCGGCGGCTTGCCGCTGTGAGACGGACGGGAGTCCATGGCACAAACCAAGAAATCGCGCCCCGGCGAGACCGATGACGTGCTCAACGACTTGCGTGAGCGCATCGACGCCGCGGACCGCGAAATCCTGGGTCACCTCAATGATCGCGCGCGGCTCGTGGAAGACGTCGGGCGCCTCAAGCAGGGAGAGGGTGCGAGCGTCTACGCGCCCAATCGCGAGCGCGAGATCGTCGCGGCGCTGCGAGCCGCCAACAGTGGGCCCTTTCCGAATGAAGGGATCGCGCCGGTTTTTCGGGAGATCATCTCGGCGACACGTTCGCTCGAGGAGTCGGTGCGCATCGCCTTCCTGGGCCCACAGGGGACCTTCTCCCACCAGGCGGCGCTGAAGCGCTTCGGCAAGCTCGCAGACTACCTGCAGGTCGGCAGTATCCGAGAAGTATTCATCGCGGTGGACTCGGGCAAGGCGGAACTCGGCGTGGTTCCCGTGGAGAACACCTCGGAGGGCATCGTCACCCAGACCTTCGACGCCTTGGCCGAGTTCTCGGTGCCCGTCTGCGCGGAGGTCCTGCTGACGATCTCCCTGGACCTGCTTTCACTGAGCGGGCGCCTCGAAGACGTGCGCACCGTCGCCTCGCACCCACAGCCTCTCGCCCAAGCCCGCGGCTGGATCGAGCAACGACTTCCGGACGCGGAGCGGGTGGAGACCGCGAGCACGGTGAGCGCGGCGGAACTGGCCGTGCGTTCTTCCGAGGTCGCCGCGGTGGCGAGTTCGACCGCGGGCGAGGTGCATGGCCTGCGGACGGTGGAGCGCGGCATCGAGGATCGGACGGACAACGCGACGCGCTTCCTGGTGATCGGTGCCGGCGCCGAGCAGCGGGGCCCCCGGGACATTACCTCGGCGGTCTTCACGATCCGGCGCGATCAGCCGGGCGGGCTGCATGCGCTGCTCGCCCCCATGGCCGAGCGCGGTGTCAACCTGACGTCGATCCAGTTGCGTCCCATGCCCGGCAAACCCTGGGAGTACATCTTCTTCATCGATCTGGAAGGCCACCGGAGCGATCCGGAGGTGGCCGCGGCACTGGAAGCGGCGGCCGAACTCGCCCACTCGGCGCGGGTGCTGGGCTCCTTTCCGAGGGCCGAGCGCGTGCGCGCGTACGGGGAGGACTGAGGTGGCGCTCAAAGACTGCGTCAAGCCCTGGGTGCTCGAACTCGAGCCCTACCAGCCGGGCAAACCTCCCGAGGAACTGGAGCGAGAGCTGGGGGTCGAAAACGCCATCAAGCTGGCGTCCAACGAGAGCCCCATCGGGCCCTCGCCGCGGGCCATGGAGGCGGTGCGGAAGACGCTCACGGGGGTGCACCGCTACCCGGACGGGGCGAGCTTCGCCTTGCGGTCGGCGCTCGCCCAGCGGCTCGGCGTGAAGGGCGAGCAACTCGTCTTCGGCGCTGGCGCCGACGAGATCCTCGAGTTGCTCGCCAAGGCCTTCCTCGGGCCTGGGGACCAGGCGGTCTACGCGTGGCCCTCCTTCGCGATGTATCCCATCGTCACACAGGGCATGGGCGCCCAGGCCGTGCCGGTGCCGCTCAGGGGGGATCTCGTCCACGATCTCGACGCGATGCGGGCGGCCGTGGTGCCGGAAACGCGTGTCGTCTTCGTCTGCAATCCAAACAACCCGACCGGTACCAGCGTGGGAGCCGCGGAGTTCGAGAGCTTCGTCTCGGCGCTCCCGGAGCATGTCATTCTGGCGGTCGACGAGGCCTACGTGGAGTTCGTGCGCAGGCCCGACTTCCCGGATTCCCTGGCCTGGTTGAGCGAGCGGCCCGGGACGCTGGTAATGCGAACCTTCTCGAAGATCTTCGGACTTGCCGGGCTTCGCATCGGTTACGGGGTCGCCGACCCGGAGCTGGCGGGTTACCTGAATCGGGTGCGCCATCCCTTCAACGTGAACCGGCTGGCGGAAGCGGCTGCGCTGGCCGCGTTGGATGACGACGCGCACGCCGAGCGCGCGCGTCGCGTCAACGCCGAGGGCGTGAGCTACCTGACCCGCGAGCTGCAAGGCCTGGGCGTCGAGGTCTGGCCCACCGACGCCAACTTCGTGCTGGCGCGGACCGGCGCCGATTTGCCCGGCCGCCTGCTGCGCGAAGGCGTGATCGTGCGCCCGCTCGCGGGCTTCGGCATGCCCGAGCACGCACGCATCAGCGTGGGACTCCCGGAAGAGAACGAGCGCTTGGTGAAGACGCTGCGCGAGCTGCGGGAGGCGGACGCGGGATGAGCGGCTTCGGTCAGATCGCAGTGGTGGGTCTCGGCCTGCTCGGAGGATCCGTGGCCCTCGGCGCCCGGCAGCGAGGACTCGCGGGGCGCATCGTCGGAGCCACGCGCAACCCCCAGGCTCGCGAGCAGGCGCTGGCGAGCGGGTCGGTGGACCGCATCCAGCCGCTCGCGGAGGTAGGGCGGGAGTCGGATCTGGTGGTGCTCGCCACGCCCGTCCACGCCATGGCGGGCGTGTTGGAGGAGATCTCGCCCAGCCTGGGGGCAGGCACGATCGTGACCGACGTGGGCAGCGTCAAGGCGCCGCTCGCGGAGACCCTCCCCGGACTGTTGCCGCCCGGGTCCTGCTACGTGGGCTCGCATCCCATGGCGGGCAGTCATCAGCGTGGCTTCGAGTTCGCGGACCCGGATCTCTTCGAGGGCGCGGCTTGCGTGGTCCTGGACGCGGGCTCCCCAGAGCCCGAGCAGCGCCTCTGCGCCTTCTGGGAAGGTCTAGGAGGGCGGGTAGTGCGCCTGGATGCCCTGGCCCACGACGAGTGGGTGGGTTGGGTGAGCCATCTCCCACACCTGATGGCCTTCGCGTTCGCCCAGGGGTTGGCGGATGCCCCAGCGGGTGCCCAGGGGGTCGCGGGGCCTGGTTTCCACGATTTCACGCGGCTCGCACGCAGCGAACCGGCCATGTGGGCGGATATCCTCAGCGCCAACCGGAAGGCCCTGGAGGGGCCGCTCCAGCACGCCGTTCGTGCGTTGAGCGAGTTGTCGCGTACCATCGAAGCTGGCGATCCCCAGGCCCTGGAGGAAGGTCTCCTCCGGGCCCGCCAGAACCTCGAACCCTCACCGCCGGCGCAAGGGCGTGACGCGGAGAGCGATGCAAGGCCCTCCCAGCGGCAGGGCAGCACACCGGACGGAGACCCCGAGACGACCCATGACTGATGCAGCCACGGCGGAAGACGCCACCTTCGCAGAAATATTCACCCTGGATGCCCCGGCCCTCAAGGAGGGCGAAGTGGTGTCGGGTACGGTGCTGACCATCGATGAGGACCATGTCCAGATCGATATCGGCTTCAAGTCCGAGGGCCTGGTGCCGGCCTGGGAGTTCATGGAAGAGGACGGCACGATGCTCATCAAGGCAGGCGACCGGGTGGACGTCCTGCTCGAACAGTCCGAGGACCGCGACGGTCGAATCGTGCTCTCCAAGGAGAAGGCCGACCGAGTCAAGATCTGGGATGAGATCAATCGTGCCTACAAGGCGGAAGAACCCGTGGAGGGGACCATCCTCTCGCGCGTGAAGGGCGGGCTCTCGGTCGACATCGGCGTCAAGGCGTTCCTGCCGGGCTCCCAGGTCGACCTGCGACCGGTGCGCAACCTCGAGAACGTGGTCGGGCAGAAGATGGACTTCAAGGTCATCAAGTTCAACAAGCGGCGCGCGAACATCGTCCTCTCCCGGCGCGCGCTGCTCGAGACCGAGCGCAAGAAGATGCGCGAGGGCACGTTGGAGACGCTGGCGGCCGGCCAGATCATCGACGGCGTAATCAAGAACCTCACCGACTACGGGGCCTTCATCGACCTCGGTGGCATCGATGGCCTGCTCCATGTGACCGACATGTCATGGGGTCGGGTCAACCACCCGAGCGAGATCTTCAACGTGGGCGACGAACTCAAGGTAAAGGTGCTGAAATTCGACCCGGAGAGCGAGCGGGTTTCTCTGGGCCTCAAGCAGATCCAGCCCGACCCGTGGACGGACGCCTCCATGCGTTACCCCATCGGCAAGCGCGTGGAGGGTGGGGTGGTCTCCCTCGCCGAATACGGGGCCTTCGTCGAGTTGGAGCCCGGCATCGAGGGCTTGGTGCACGTGTCCGAGATGTCATGGATCAAGCGCGTCAAGCATCCCTCGAAACTCGTGGAGATCGGTCAGCGGGTCGAGGCGCTCGTGCTCGACGTGGATGAACGCGACCGCAAGATCTCGCTGGGCATGAAGCAACTCGAGCCCAACCCGTGGAGCGTCATCGAGGAGAAGTACCCCGTGGGTGCGCACGTGAGCGGCCCCGTCCGCAACATCACCAACTTCGGCATCTTCATCGGCCTCGAGGAAGGCATCGACGGCCTGGTGCATGTCTCGGACATCTCATGGACCGAGCAGATCAAGCACCCCGCCGACAAGTTCGAGAAGGGTGCGAACGTGGACGCGGTGGTGCTCAAGATCGATAAGGAGAACGAGAAGTTCTCGCTGGGCATCAAGCAGCTCGAGCCGAACCCCTGGGACGAGATCCTCAAGAAGTACCCGGTGGGCAGCGAAGTGACTGGAACAGTCAGTAGCGTGGTGGACTTTGGCGCTTTCCTGAAGCTGGAGGACGGCATCGAGGGCCTCATCTACACCGCCGAACTCTCCACCGAACGCGTCGAGAAGCCGGGTGAGTTCGCTAAGGAGGGAGCCGAGCTCACTGCACTGGTCATGCGGGTGGATCCCGTGGAGCAGAAGATCGCACTGTCGATCCGGGCGCTCGACGATCGCGAGCAGCGCGAGGCGCTGAAGAAGGTGGCGCAGCAGAGCGCGAGTCAGACCACCACGCTGGGAGATCTGCTCGCCGAGAAGCTCGCCGAGAAGCAGGAACCCGGGGACGAGGAGGCCTGAGATGACGAAGGGTGGACTCATCGAAGTGGTGGCGGAGAGCACGCCCCACATCTCGAAGAAGGACACGGAGATCGTGGTGAACACGATCTTCGAATCTATGGCGCGCGCCCTGCAAGACGGGGAGCGGATCGAGATCCGGGGCTTTGGGAGCTTTCAGGTCAAGGTCCGGGAAGCACGAGAGGGCCGGAATCCGAAGACCGGTGAGCCCGTGCAGATTTCCGCCAAGCGCACGCCCTTCTTCAAGGTGGGCAAGGAGCTCAAGGAGTTGGTGGACCGCCGACCCTCCCCCTCGGCGGGCTCTAGCGAGGGGTTCTGACCGACTGCGGCAGGGGGTACGGGTTCGGTCATGCGCTGGTTCCGTCGAATCTTTTTCGTTGTACTGATGGGTGCGCTCTTCTTTGCCGCCCTGCGATTCTCCTACGAGAACGCGGAACCGGTGATGATCTACTATCTGGCGGGAGAACCGGCGGTGTTGGCGCTCTGGCAGGCACTGGCGCTCGCCGCTTGCGCGGGGGCGCTGCTCATCGCAATTCCCCTGGGCTACCTGTGGACGCGGAGCGGCTTGTTGGCCTGGCAGTACCGTCGCACCATGAGCCGCCAGGAGGCGGAGATCCACCAGCTCCGAAACCTGCCCCTGGCGCCACCCGGGAGCGCGGGTCCCGACGAGGCTTCCGAGGCGTTTCCGCGACCGGCCTCCGGGGGCACGGCCGGGTCGGGCGCTTAGCGGGTGGGGCGCTTCGGTCGACTGTTTGGCAGGCGGCGCCGGCTACCCAGCGACGCGGACGCGTTGCTGCGCGGCGCGTTGCTATCCGTACTCGATCGCGATCTCGCTGAGGCAGAGAGGTTTCTGTCCCGTGCGGTCCGCGCCGATGACGCGGCCGTGGAGCCCTACCTCGCGCTTGGCCGTTTGTATCGCATGCGGGGCGAGGTCGGTCGCGCCATCCAGCTGCACCAGAATCAGCTGCTGCGATCAGATCTAAATCCCGAGCAGACCACGCTGGCGCTCGTCGAACTGGCCGCGGACTTCCGTGAGGGCGGCTTCGTGGCTCGCGCGATTGCGACCTACGAGGAAGTGCTCGCGCGCTCGCCCCGGCACATCGAGGCCCTGCAGGCGCTGGTCGCGCTGCGCGCCGGCGACCAAGACTTCGAGGCCGCAATCGAGCTGTCGAGGCGACTCAAGAAGCTGGAGGGCGAGAGCCCACGCCTCGCCGAGGCCGCACTGCGCGTGGAAATGGCAGAGCGGGCAGCAGCGGAGGGAAGGAGCGACGAGGCCCGCAAGGCCCTGAAGCGCGCGCTGCGGCGGGATCCGAAGTCCGTGCGCGCCTGGCTGGCGCTGGGCCTGCTGGAGGCAGAGCGCAGTCGGGACCGGGCTGCGCTGGCGGCGTGGTCGAAGGTCCCGGAGGTGGACCGGCGCCAGGGGCCGCTCGTGTACCCGCGGCTGGCTGCCAGCTACGCGGCGCTCGGGCGCCCTCGAGATTTCGAAAGTCACCTTCGCGGCCTCATCAAGGGTGAGCCAGGGGATCCTCACGCGCGCCTTGCCCTGGCCCGGGCCCTGGCCGCCCGCGGCGAGTTGAAAGCCGCAGAGCAGGTGTTGCGAGAGCTGGTCGCGCTCCGCCCCGACGATCTCGAACCCCGCTCCGCGCTGCTCCGGCTGCGCGCGGGCGCCATCGAGGATCCGGACCTGGCCGGGGATCTCGAAGGGCTGCTCGAGACCCTGGAGCGCCTGGATCTGCTGCGCGATTGGGAAAAGCTGGCATGACGCGCTCCGCGTTGGAAACGCCGATGATGCGCCAGTTCCTCACCATCAAGGCGCAGCACCCCGATAGCCTGCTCTTCTACCGCATGGGGGATTTCTACGAGCTCTTCCTCGACGATGCGGAGCGAGCTGCACCGCTGCTCGACATCGCGTTGACCACGAGGGACAAGAACAAGGCCGACCCCGTTCCCATGTGCGGGGTGCCCGTGCACGCCGCCGAACAGCATATCCGCAAGCTCGCCTCCCTGGGGCATCGCATTGCGATTTGCGAGCAGGTCGAGGATCCCGCCGAGGTGGGCGGGCGGCGCCTGGTGAAGCGCGAAGTCGTGGAGGTGGTCACGCCGGGGCTGCCGGGGGATCCGGTGGGTCTCGAGGCCAATCGGGAGCTGTCACTGGTGGCCCTATACCGGGGCACTTCGCTGGGCATGGCGGCACTGGATGCCAGCACCGGCGATCTGCGTGCGACGATGCTGCCTGCCGGCACAGAGACCGCGCTGTTGCCCGCGCCACTGCTCGATGAACTGCTCCGCATCGGCCCGCGCGAGGTGCTGCATGGCGACAGCCAGGAGGAACTCGTCCGCGGTCTCGGCCAGCACCTGCCCGAGGCGGCACTCACGCGGATTCCGCTCGAGGATTTCGAACCCATCGGCGCGCCGGCGAGCCCCGAGGGTTTCGAGGCGGGGGCGGTCGATGCGGCCAGCCGGGCCGCGGCCGCGTTGCTCGCCTACGTGGGGCGCCACCAGCCCTTCGCGCTCGGTCACATCCGGCGTCTACGCGTCTACGGACTCGCGGAGACCATGATCCTCGACGAGGCCACCTGCGGTCATCTTGAACTCTTTCGCAACGCGGAAGACGGCAGCCGGATGCACACGCTCGTGGAGCGCCTGGACCTGACACGGACGCCAATGGGCGCCCGACGCCTGGCGCGTTGGCTCGCCTACCCACTGCTGGACCCAGCGGCGATTCGGCGGCGACAGGATGCCGTGACCTATCTCGTGGAACGCGATCGCCCGCGCAGCCGGCTGCGCGATACGCTGGGGCCGGTGCGCGATCTCGAACGCCTGCTCGCCCGGGCCGCACGGCCCACGGCGACACCGCGCGACCTGGTAGCGCTCCGCGGCTCGCTGGAGGCGCTGCCCGGGCTGGCGCCGGCGCTGGGTGGCCCCGACGTGGAACTGCTGCCAGCCCGTGAGCGCCCCGAAGCGTTGCCGCTGCCGGTTCCCGTCGACAAGGCGGCGCGGCTGCTGGCTGAAGCGCTGGTCGACGAACCGCCGGCGCTGCCGCGGGGCTCCCGTGGTGCCCAGGAGACTGGTTTCGTGCGGCCGGGTTTCGACCTGGAACTGGACGCCCTGCGCGATGGGGTGGGCAGGGGACGTGAGCGGATCGCGAGCTTGGAACTCTCCGAGCGGGAGCGCACGGGCATCGCCTCGCTCAAGGCCCGCTTCCACCCCGTGCACGGCTACTCGCTCGAGGTCTCAAAGAGCCAGTTGAGCCGCGTTCCCGAGCACTACGAACGCAAGCAGACGCTCGCGAACGCGGAGCGCTACACCACGCCCGAGCTGCGCGAGGCCGAGCAGCAGGTGCGGGGCGGAACCGGACGCGCGGCGGCCATGGAGCGGGAGATCTTCGAGCGCGTGCGTGTGGCGGTGCTCACGCACGCGGCCGCGATCGGGGATGCCGCGGAGGCCGTCGCCCAACTGGATGCCCTGGCGGCACTCGCCGAGGTGGCGAGGCGAGACGGCTGGGTGTGCCCCAGCGTGGACGCGGGCGATCGCCTGGAGATCCGGGCCGGTCGCCACCCGGTCATCGAGCCACTGCTGGCGGGGCGCGGCGGCGACGGCTTCGTGCCCAACGACGCGGAACTGCAGGCTTCGGGTCGCCAGCTGCTGATCCTGACGGGACCCAACATGTCCGGCAAGAGCACCTACCTGCGGCAGGTGGCGCTCTGCGTACTGCTCGCCCAAGTGGGCAGCTACGTGCCCGCGGAGCGCGCCCACGTGGGCGTGGTGGATCGCATCTTTACGCGTGTCGGGGCCTCCGACCGGCTGGCCCGGGGCGAGTCCACCTTCATGGTGGAGATGCGGGAGACCGCCCAGATCCTCGCGCAGGCCACGCCCCGCAGCCTCATCATTCTGGACGAGATCGGGCGCGGCACCAGCACCTTCGACGGGCTTTCCATCGCCTGGGCGGTCGCCGAATACCTGCACGACACGCCCGGGCTGGGTGCCCGAACGCTCTTCGCCACCCACTACCACGAACTCACCGAACTGGCGCTCACGAAGCCCCGCGTGGCCAACGCGCACTTCGCGGTGCGCGAATGGGGGGAAGACGTGGTCTTCCTGCGCCGCCTGGCCGAGGGCGGGGCGAGCCGCTCCTACGGGATCCAAGTGGGGCGCCTGGCGGGGCTGCCTGGCGAAGTGGTGGCGCGTGCCCGGGAGATCCTCGCAAACCTCGAGGGTGGCGAGTTCGACGAGCGAGGCCGTCCGCGGCTGGCCGGGGCATCCGCGGAGCCTGCCCCCGACGCGCAACTCGGCCTCTTTGGCGCCGTACCCCCGCCCGCCCAAGCAGCGGTGCTCGAGCGCCTGCGCGAAGTCGAGCCCGAGGCGATGACGCCCCTCGAAGCGCTGGGCGTGCTCGCGGAACTGCGCGCGAGCCTGCTCGAGGAAGAGTCATGAGGGCCCTTCGCGTGCTGTCCCTGCTCGCGCTGGCGCTTCCCGCCTTCGCCGAGGATCGGCCGCCGGGGTTGGGGAATGTCGTGGAGGTGCGGCACTGGTCGTACCCCGACTACACGCGCGTGGTGGTGGAACTCGACCGCCCCGTTCAGATCAAGACTTCGCCCCAGCGGCTGCCCGCCGATCCCGAGGCGAAGCGTCCCGACCGCCTCTACCTCGATCTCGATGGCATCTGGGTGGGAAGACATTTCGAGGCGGGCGTACCGGTCGGCGACGGTTTGCTCGAGGGCATCCGCATCGGCCAGAACCAGCGGCGTAGCATACGCGTGGTGGCGGATCTCGCGCGTTACGAGCGACACCGGATCCTGACGCTCACCCATCCGGACCGCTTGGTGATCGACGTCTACGCAGAGCGCGAGGGCGGCGAGACTTTGCGCTGGCCTACGGACGCCAAGGTCCGTGAACCCCGCCTGCCGGCGCCCCTGCGCTCCGTGGAGACGGTGGTCATCGATCCGGGCCACGGCGGGCGGGATC
>SPKZ01017002.1_pt1 | contig 10065 bp, 17 predicted proteins | sample 2456571 | NCBI WGS metagenome assembly SPKZ01 (sample SAMN11192286, study PRJNA482655) | marine metagenome | biome: ENVO:00000447; feature: ENVO:00000244|ENVO:00000211|ENVO:00000569|ENVO:00002023; material: ENVO:00002151; isolation source: ocean water from marine abyssalpelagic zone ...
ACCGTGACCGTGACGCTGACCATGACCGTGACCATGACCCTGACCGTGACCGTGACCCCGACCGTGACCCTGACCATCCTGCGCGTTTTATGGTTTGCTTCACTAGATAAGTTCCCTTTTTATTTTTTTGGTCAATTCTGTGGCATCAAGTATTGCAGATTTATAAATAATTACATCATTTTGGTAGGGCTCCATTTCATTTGGCTTTTTCCCTTGCAAAAATTCAGACCACCTAGAAGTATCAGGTATCCAAGCGCAATCTTCCAAGACTAGAGTTTCAGAGTCTTCTCTCTTTACCTGGCCTAAGTAAATCATGGTAACCGTTCTTACAACGTAGTCGGAACCCACTTTGTAAAAAGTATTTAGTTCCTGCTTATTACTTACACCAAGCAATGTTAAAATAAGCTCTTTTGTAGTTTCTTGTGATAAATTCATTAGTTTTCCTTTTTTGTTATAATATAATCCAGTGCACTAGTAGATCCTTTAGTGTCAAATATTTCTATAGCTTTTTTTAGCTGGAATTGATTCATGCTAAGTATGTTTTTAAAAGCCACTGGATCTTCTCTTACATCCATTTGCGTAGGCTCAAATCTATCTGCTAGTTTTGTCATTAGTTGTTTATTTGGATTGTTTACAGGGGCATTTGCTGGCTTCTGAGGCTGTTTATTATTAAAAACAGCTCCATCATCATCTTCATTACCAAGCGCAAACATAGCAATAAGAGCGTATCTTTTCATGTAAGTAATACTTGACCCTAGCTCTTGTAGTTGATTGCCTTTGTTTAAAGATTTTAATGTTGTTGGTATAAAGAACTCTTCTTGTATCGACTCGCCACTTTCATGAAAAAGAGTTGTGCGTATCCCTATTGCATCCGGATTGCTTATGATGGACTGGCTTATTACTAATCCATTTTCAAGAAGGGGCTCGGTAATACAATTCAAAATCTCAGTAAGATCAGAATATTTGTAGTTATGACCCTTAGTGTTTTTTTTGGGAGATAAAAATTCTTTCTTTGCCTTAATAAATGCTTTTATAAGTTCTTGCATAAATGTCCTTTTGTTCTTGAGCTAATTACTTTTAGGTTTACAGATTTAGATTGTCAAGCTAGTTTGTAACTGCCCATTCGGGGTAATCTTCACGATTCCTTTTGTAAGATTTTGAGCTAATCCAATCCCCGGTTTTAACCTTTCCGGGGTGCGGATTTATTTAATGTTTTTTTGATTTTAAAAATAATGTGGCTAAGCACCGCACATGTGCTTAACCACAAACCATAAGTCATGGTGAGAAAACCATTCAATAATAATGCAGTGATAACTGGAAAAAGTAACTATATAATTTTTAGATAGTTGCTATCTAATTTGTATTGATTACTAATTGTAAAAAATATAGATACTGAAAATGTATCGGAGGGGGGAGACCTAGTCCTGGCCGTATTAGCCACACCGAAAAGCATGCAAGGCGGATAAAACTAGGGGTTTGATTGCGACGGGTTCGACGTCGAATGATAACTGACCAGCTAGGGTCATTAGAAACTAGCTTCTTAACTAGGAACATAGTCCAAAGCAAAAGCTAACGTTAAGAGTATACCACTGCTTAATCCTCAAGAAGAGGGGAAGATCACTTGATCAGGACAGTGCGAGAAATGATTACCAAGTAACGGGTTAAAGAGTGCTTTCTCCCAGGTAATTTGGGTTCTCATGCTCAAAATTCTCAATCGAATGCTAAATCTTAAGACAACTTTAGTTTACCTAACAAAGATGTTTGGATAAATAACTTACATGAAAGTTGAAGCATACGTAGATATACACGAAATCGTAGAAAAAGCTGGTGAGTATGAAACTCTTGAGCTCGTTGAAAATCTTTATCATGAAAAACTTTACAGGGATAAGATCTTAGAGTTTTTTGTACAAGAACTTGATTCATACGACAAAGAAGAGTTTGATAATTTTCCAGTTAGACTTAAACAAAAAATAGAAACTCTCTTCAGTAAAAAAGAAGAGTGGTTGTAGTATCCGAGAGGAAACTAAAAATGTCAGTGGGGAGAGTAGTTTGAAACTCGCTACTCTCCTTATCTGGGAGGATTATGAGAACAAAGAAAATAGAAGAAATAAAAAATATTAATGCTTGGGTTCCAAGTTGTTATTTTTATCCCGAAATAGATCTTAGTGGTTGTTATTATTTTAATACTGATTTAGCAGAAGAAGATGGGTATACTGATCTAATAAAAATTAAAATAACTATTATTTCGCCTAAAAAGAAAGTTATCATATCTAAAACAGATATTGATGTAGCTCTTGATATGTTTAAAATAAAAACACCCATAATTAAAGATAATTACAAAGACACTCCAGGTGGCTTTAAAAAGTACCTTCTTGATATTTTAGGGCTTAATCAATAACGTCAGCGCTTATAAGATCTAGCTCAGCCCCGATGGTTGCCATAAGACATTCCCTAGCTACCCTTGATGCTTCATCGGCGTTGAATGCATCCAAAATCCAAGATACCTTTTGATCGTAGCCTTTCATTTGAAAATAAACTTGATACTTTTTCATACGAATATTATCGGGCATTACCTAATTACAGCCAACTAAAGAAAAACTAAATTACTCCTTTGATATAGCACAACGCAACGTAATAACATGTACTTAAAGGAGACACGGATGTTACCTAAATCAATAAATGTCTTAGGACAAAAATACAAAGTACTTAGAAAGCTTCCCAAAAAACATGAGTATCTTAAAGATCAGGTCTTAGGCCTATTCGTTATGGATGATAATTACATTTACATTGATCCCGAATTAGAAGGAGAAAAAATGTGGAGAGTGTTTTTTCATGAGATGAAGCATGCAATAGATTTTAGAAACGGTCTAGATCAAGCTGTTCCTGGTGAGCTCTTAGAGCTTAACTGCCAAGCAGTAGGATTCTCGATGGCACAATTTATAATGGATATGGGATGGGTCGAGTAATATTTTTTCCAATGAAGCATGTTCCTACGCCTGAAGAGTCCTTTCGATTGAGGCAACTTGAGTATCGTCACTACGAGTGCACAATGAGCATCATGGTTGATTGTAATTTTGATGATACGCTATACGGTCTTCGTCGAGAAACATTTGCAAATCATTTACGATCTAAATGGTATGTTATTGACGGAGAGAAAAAAGAAGAGCAGAATGTCAGCAACTTATAAACCTTAAATATAAGTGTGTGTTTTGTGTAAAGTCAGTGCTTGTCACTGGCTTTTTTTATGCCTAAAATTTAATTAGAGTGATCTCCCACCATCTCGACATATCTCGTTCATTTGACCCTCGCATGAGGGTCTTCCTTATTCTACCTTTGTAAAATTAATTACTTTGTAAAAAATATTAAAATTATAGGTGCCATCATTTTGTGGCAGAATTGATGATGACCATTCGAGACCAGTCTGATTTGCATCGCACATCGTATTAAGCTCGTATTTAGTGTTTAAATCAATTGGGAATCCACAGTCTGTATTTCCATCTAAAACAAAATGAAATGCTTCTAACGTCGAGCTAAGCACCTCTGCGTCGCCAAGAATAGTTGTGTTGCCCTCATCTTCAATTATCTGCCCTTCAAAAGTAATTTCATAGGTTATTGTTGCTAGTGGTGTGTTGCAATTGTTGTTAATGTATTCGTCGTGAATTACTTGAATCCCGTCATCATTAAATATTAAGGTGTACTTAACCTCGTTGTGCCAAATGTAGTTTGTTTCAATGCATTCAGATTCGTAACGGCCATAGTACTCAATTAGGTCTGATTCAACTATTTCTGTCGTAAGTGTCGTGCTTGTCTCTGTGCCACTTTTGTCGTTAACGACTTCTTCCGCTGGTGACTCAGATCCAGACTCGCATGAATAAAAGAAAACAAGGGTAAAGGCTATAAGTATTTTTTTCATACCTGGATTTTAACATGCAATATAACTTATATTTCTTAATTAAACTTAAGTTAACATTATTGGTCAGATATCGTAGACATAGCACATGACTAGAGAACAAATTGAAGATTGCTGGTTAACTTTATTAGGTGATTGCGGATATTACTTATGCGATTTTTTATACAAAAAACTTCCTTTTGATACTTACTTAAAATGGCAAGATATTTGGCATAAACGTCAAAAAATACCATTATGTTATTTTTCAACTCATAAAATCAAACCTTTTCAATTAGGAAAATATTTTGAAACAAATGAAGAGGCTTACCTATGTCGAGCTTTATTCCTTAACATGTTTTTAGACGATAACGGTTACGAGGAGGAACAATGATACTTGAAGGTTTAACGGATGCTTTTTGTAATTCTTTTGTAAAAGAAAACAATTATTTTATTGCGGCGACTTTAGAAGAAATGTATTTAGCTGCCAAGGGTCAGTACTTAGATTGTGTAATAGATTTAAATGAAATAAACGAACAGGCTAAAAATCTTTTTGAAAAAGACGCAAATAATAAAAACAGCCATTTTTATAAATTTACCGATATCGAAAATTTAGGCAATTTTTTTGAATTACACGGGTTAACGTTTAAGAGAATAACAAGTTCTAAGTATAAAATTTCTTGGAATGTGAAAAATTACAAGAACAAGCCTAACCAGGGAAAAAATAATTGTAACGCTGAAGGAGCAATAATTGGATCAGTTATTGGAGGATTCGGAGGAGGAGCCCCGGGAGCCTTATTAGGTGGCATTTTGGGACACACAATTTTTGATTAAGAGGTAACATGAAGCTTATGAATTACTTGCCTGAATGGCGAAAAAGGCAACTTGTAAAAAGAAGACAAAATATAGGTGAGTGGTCTTTTGTTTACATTAATCCTTTTGATGTAATAAATCATACTGACGCAACAATTGAAGAAGCTAGAAGGTTTGGTAATTACGCATACGTAGTTAAAGAACACGATGGCAATTTTTTTGTTGAATACACTGTTAATGGTGGGGTATTGGGGAGCAAGGTCGCTGGGTTTTGGATAGATAAAGAAAAAGTCGATATTTCTTTCTCAGTAACATTTAATATCTTTCTAAGTTTTGTGAACATGGTCTATAAAAAGTTAACAGGCTGGAAGAAATGACTGATCAAGAAGTAAATAAAACCATTGCTGAGTTTATGGGATACGAAACACCTTATGCAGGGGTAATTGAAGTTGATGGTATTTATGGCGCTGAATTAATCGAGGGTTATTACACGAAATCCCTCGATGCACTTGTTCCAGTTTGGAAAAAGTTAAATTGCGGTATTCAAATATTACCTCAAGGTAATGGTTACTCTTGCGTAGTTTTAGATGGGACTGATAATAAATGGGATCAAGCAGCAACAATCCAACAAGCAGCATCGCAAGCAACTGCAAAAGCAATTCTTGAATTACAAAAGGAAGAACAATGACATTTGATGATTTAAAAGACGCGGTTCCGGGTGAGACTGTTTTGATAACAACCGTAAAAGGAGCTTTATTTTATGTTGGTGTGATCAACAACAATTTAATTACTTGCAACCTAGACGGGATTGACTCAAATAGTTGGACTGAAGCTGAGGTCACTCATTGGAGCATTAAGAAAACAAAACCAAAGGTAGAAAGAGTTAAGCTTATTGAGTGCCTTTATGACAACAATCTTGTTTCTTTCAAAACTGAAGATGAAATAAACCGCAAAGGCATTAAAAAGATACCTCATGGGCGAACACTTTATTTGCAAATAAAAGATGGTGAACTTATGGAGCGTGAGTAGTGATTGAAATAGGTTCAAATTTAGCAGCATTACTTTATGTAGTTTTTGCTTTTGCATTTTGCGCTTTCGCTATTTGGTGCATAACTAAATGAATAGCTGGAATAAATGCACAGAAAAAGAACTTGAATGGATTATTAGCTGGCTTGAGGCTTACGAAGAAAAATTGTTTTACGAAAAGGAGTATCCGTTTTGAGTAATTCACCATTTAATAGATTTGCAAAAGGGCTAAGGGAAGAAGTAGAAAATTTAGATTTTTTTAAAAAGCAAGAGATTACTAACTATGTAAGATATAAAATGCACAGAACTTGGGCGCACCAAGATAGAAAAATAAACAAATTAAAAACTCGCCTCAAGGAATGCGAAGAGGCTTTGGCGTTTTATAAAGAAAATAGTCATTATAATGCTAAGTATGAGTGGTGCGAGATTCATCATCTAGAATTAGGCACAGAATGCGTTCCAAGCGGAACAAGAGCTAATGAATATTTTGAGAGATACAGAGATAAAAACCCTATGGCAAAAATGGATGCGAGGTAAAAGTTACTTCCGTGATTAACCTTAGGGAGTTACAAAGGATAAGGAGATACCCTCGATTACTTATTCAGCTAGCCCACTTGATAACAACTTTAAAAAATAGTGAGGCTAGCCCTTTAAATTTGACATCAAACACGTATCTGGCTAGCGTTGAATTATGTCCGACATAAAAAGTAAAGAAATAAAGTTAATTGATATTTTTGAAATAATACCTAATCCTAAAAACGCTAATAGGCATTCAATAGAGCAAATCAAAAGGCTAGAGAAGCTAATTAAGTATCAAGGTTTTAGAAATCCTTTGGTTATAAGCAATAGGACTGGGTTTCTACTGGCTGGTCATGGAAGGCTTGAGGCTGCAAAAAACCTAGGTATAGAAAAGCTACCAGTGACGTATCAAGATTTCGAAAACGAAGCGCAAGAATATTCTTATCTTGTCTCAGATAACGAGATAGCACGCTGGGCAGAGCTAGATTACCAATCTCTTTATGACGAACTCCAAGGGATCGAAATTGAAGACATTGATTTATTAGGTATTGAAGACTTTAAATTACCAGAGATAGAAGAACTTGATCCGCAGACCGATGAAGACGAAGTTCCGGAAGTTGAGCACCCGATAACTAGGCGTGGTGATGTTTGGTTGCTTGGTAGGCATAGGTTGATGTGTGGCGATAGCACAATGATTGATGATGTTGAAAAGTTAATGAATGGTGAGAAGGCTGATATGGTTTTTACTGATCCTCCGTATAACACTGGAATGCAAGCCAAAGCTGGCTCAACCTGGTTCAGCCATATGTTTAATGATAAATTTACAGACGAAGAATGGAGCCATCTTTTAAGCGGATTTACAGTTAACGCTTATCAGTTTTTAAAAGACAATACCGCTGGTTATTTTTGTTTGGATTGGCGCAGAAACCATGAATTACAAGAGCACTTAAGGAATTGTTTTAAAATATCGAATGTGATCGTATGGGACAAAGTTGTTCATGGGTTAGGCAGTGATTATAAGTACACTTATGAACTAATAAATGTATGCAAAAAGGGCAAACCTGAATTAGACACACACCAAGGCGACAGAGAGCACTCCGATGTTTGGCATATTCAAAGAAAAATGGGTAAAGACAAAGATCACGCTACAAAAAAACCGATAGAGTTAATTGAGAGGTGTTTGCGACACGCTACCAAGCCAAACCAGTCTTGCCTAGATCTATTTGGAGGATCTGGCTCTACTTTAATAGCTTGCGAAAAGAATAACAGATATAGTTTTAACATGGAGCTGTCAGAGCATTATTGCGATGTAATTATTAACCGTTGGCAAAAATACACTGGGAAAAAAGCAACACTAGAAATTAATGGCCAAACATATGAGGATCTAAAGGAAGAGCGCAATGGAAAATAAAAACAAAGGCGGTCGCCCCACAAAAATGACCGAAGAAAAAATTAGACAATTAAAAGCTGTTTGCAGGATGAAACCGACACTTGAAGATGCGAGCGAATTAATTGGAGTCGGAAAAAGAACCATAGAGCGTTATTGCAAAGAAGTGCATGGCGTTAGTTTCGGCGAATTTCGACAGCAAAATATGGCTTGGACTCGACACATGATTTTTAGAGAAATAATTGAGCAATGCAAAAAAGGTAATCCAGCAATGTTAATTTGGGCATCTAAAAACTTATTAGGATGGAGCGACAAACAAGAAGTAAAAGAATCTTCTGAAATAAAAGTAATTGTTCCAGATGAAAGAGCAACAAAACTTTAAACTAACCGACAAACAATCTGAAGCTTTAGGGCTTTGTATTGGAGACGCTAAAAACGTAATGCTTTATGGAGGCTCCAGATCAGGTAAGACATTCTTTGCTTGCTGGGCAATTACTATGCGTGCTATTAATGAGCCAGGCTCAAGACACTGCATACTAAGAGAGAAATTTAATGCTGCTAAAAGGTCTCTTTGGCTTGATACGTTTCCTAAACTTTTTTCCATTGCTTTTCCTGATATTCCATTTAAGGCTCATGGAACTGATTATTATTGGCGTCTTCCTAATGGATCAGAGATTTGGATCGGAGGACTCGACAGTAAAGAAAGAACTGAAAAAATCTTGGGGAACGAATATTCTACTTTGTACTTCAATGAGTGCTCACAACTGGACTATTCAAGTATTCAAATGGCAAGAACGCGTCTTGCTCAACGCAATGGGCTTGTAAAGAAGACTTATTACGATCAAAACCCTCCGGCTAGAAATCACTGGTCTTACGTCGTATTTGAAAAAAAACTAAACCCAATAGACAATGAACCTCTTACAAATCCCGACGACTACCAGTCAATTTTAATGAATCCTGGCGATAACATTGAAAACATCGACGAGGAGTATATTGCTCTACTTGAGTCTATGCCAGAAAAAGAGCGACAAAGATTCTTGCTTGGACAATACGTTGATGTAGATGATGGATCGGTTTACTACAGCTTTAGCCAAGACGACATTGTTAAACCTATAAAGCAAAGACCTGGATCACTGTTTATTGCAATTGACTTCAACGTAGATCCTGGGTGCTCGATAATTTATCAGGTTATAAACAATCAAATACATGTTATCGACGAAGTGTTTCTTAGAAACTCGGATACGTTTAGGCATTGCGCTGAGCTTAAAAATCGTGGGTACGCAGGCGCAACCGTTGTTCCTGATTCAACCGGAGGCAACCGCAAAACATCGGGTCAGTCAGATTTTGATATTTTAAAAGCTTCTGGATTTAGAGTTGCTGGAACATACAATCCATTCGTGACAGATAGAGTCAACAACGTCAACTATTTATTGACAAATAGCCGCATCGTAATTGATCCTAAATGCAAGAAGCTGATTAACGACTTGGAGAAAGTTGTCTGGAAGGATAACAAGCTAGATCAAAAAACAGATAAACTATTGACGCATATAAGCGATTGTTTAGGTTATGCATGTTGGTATCATTTTCCAATTAACGTTAGTCGCACTAGGGAAGGAATAATTTTCGAATAGCCAAGGAAGTTTATGGCGATTACCAATAAAGTAGACATCTTAGATCCTAGCATTGTCGAGCGCATAATCACTGAAATGAACAAGAGTGAAGACCGCGATAGACGAACGCATTCTTTCGATTCTTGGAAGTCTTATTCTGGAGACATTGAAGATTACGTAGTTAGAAGACTGCAAGTAACTCGACCTAAATCTTGGTCAGGAATGACTTTCTCCAACGTAGCTCTAAGTAAAATCATTGTCGATAAAATCGCTAAAGCCTATAAAGACCAGCCGCATAGGCATGTCACTGAAGACGAATCTAAAGTTAAAACAGACGCATACAAAAATATTCTTAAGCAAGCAGATGCAAGAGATCAGCTACCCTTTTTAGATGTTGTTACTACCCTGCATAAGTACGGTCTAATTTGGGTTAACTACCGCGAAGATGAAAGTCGCTACCAGTTTATGACTCTCCAAGGGCATGAATTTGCCGTTGTAAGGAGCAAAGACACTGGTCGACTAGAAGCGGTTATCCTTAACTACGCTGGCACAGAAATTACTGACAATGGCTATGCTGCTTTTTCTCGTAACGGCGATGGCGATGGTCTTGATGATCTCATTGCTGAATCTCAAAATGATTCAAGTGCTGGATCAGAAGTCTACGCCATGTGGACTGCCGAGAATCATGTTGTTGTTCAAGTCCAGAAAGATCGTCAGATGATGGCAAACGGAGAGAAAACTAAAATCTCTGTTACTTACATCGAAAACCCAGACAATCCTGACAATGTTAATCGCTTAGGTGTTCTTCCTTTTGTGTTCTACTC